>Ga0099364_10000629_pt1 | contig 60204 bp, 55 predicted proteins | sample TergutTh196P3_FD_73070 | JGI IMG/M metagenome (GOLD analysis project Ga0099364, IMG submission 73070) | Microcerotermes parvus P3 segment gut microbial communities from Pointe-Noire, Republic of the Congo - Th196 P3 | ecosystem: Host-associated > Arthropoda: Insects > Digestive system > Gut ... | reverse complement strand
CCTTGTGGTTTTCCCCATTCTATTTCGGATAATTGGATATCATCCACTGTTTCACAAAAGGCTGCAATACGCTCTTTTGTTGTGAGGTGTTTTGGGTTTTCCCGCCGTTTGATAACGATGTTGTTATTCATTACATATATTTCCACATCATCATTCTCGGAAATTGGCACATTATTCAAAAAGGATTTAGGAAATTGAATACCTAAATTATTGCCGAAATTTGTTATTGTTGCTATCATAAAAATTTTTTTGAATGTAATTTACGCCGCAAAGATACGAATAATTATCAGTTGTCAGTTGTCAGTTTTTTTTCAAGTACATCTAAAAAAGTTTCAAGAAAGATTGAAATATGATTTTATCTAAGTTTGCATTGTTTTTATGAAATTTTTTAAAATTTATTCACATGAAAAGAAGAAAGAAGATTACTTTTTTCAGTATTGGCAGGCGTAATGATGACCTGCTTTGTTCTCAGGTCGGCGGCTCAGTATAATACAGTGACGGCATTGAAGATGATTTAACTCATTTTATGCCCTTTAAGCCATTAGGGATGAGCACATCCGGTGAATTTGTTTCACTTGTTGAAGTTTGGGAAGTGATGGACTGGTTAGAAAAGCATCCCGAAGCAAAGAATAATAAAAATCTTTCATTTCTGAAAGATTTGGATGAAGAAGCGAATCCTATAGTCATCTTAGGAGAGTAGGAACATCGAAAAAAAAGTTTTAAGAAAACTTGAAAAATGATTTCTTTTTATAAAATTAGTAGTATCTTTGCAGTTTGAAATCGCACAACACTACTTATCATGTAGTGTTGTGCATAAAATTGCATAAAGAATGAAACAATACGACTGGGATAATTTTTTGAATGAATTAGTAAACGCTCAAAAATACACGTTTACTTTATCCGAACTAAGAAAACAGTGTCAATTATCGGATGACGCGCTGTTGCAAGGGTTATTTCGTTATAAAAAGAAAAAGAAGATTGTTCAAATCCGCAAAGAATTTTACGGAATTTTAGCGCCTCATGTTGCCTTGAATGGACGACTTTCATATTTTGAGTATTTGGATGATTTGATGAAAGCGCTTGACAAACATTATTATGTAGCATTGATTAATGCTGCTGCTTTATACGGAGCGGCACATCAACAGCCTCAGGCGGGGTACGTTTTTTGTGCGCCGCCAATACCTCGAAATATCAAGTCTTCAAATTTATTTTTTCTATCTAAATCAAGCTGGAACCAAGAGTTTATTGTTCAGAAAAAAACCCAAACAGGTTTTATCAACGTATCCTTACCTGAATTGACGGCATTGGATTTATGCGCATATATAGTGAAATTTGGCATCAATCGAGTTACAACTATTTTAATCGAATTGCATGAAGAAATGAAGCCATCTCTATTGAAAAAAGTTGCTAATGAGTACGATAACATTTCATCACTCCAAAGGCTTGGTTTTCTTTTAGAAACTTTCACAGAAAACGAAAGGCTAACAAAGGTTATTTCAGATATACTTCAAATGAAAAAAACGTATTATATACCTCTTACTCAAAAAAATGAAAGAAAAGGGGAGTATAATCACAAATGGAAAATAATTGTTAATATGCAAATTGAACCTGACGAAATATGATACATCAAAAATAAACAACACCTTCATAACAATACGATGATTTATCGTTTTAATACGGAAATAGAGCCAATTGTGAATATACGGTTGAAAATAGAGATCAATACGCGCGAACATTTGAATATTTTCGGAGTGCAAGCAGTTCCGTATAAAGTCGAAAATGGTTGGTTCTCAGGGGAATGTAATGTTACAGGATTCACTATTGAAGAACTTCTTGGCTCAAAGCTGAAAGCGCTTTATGGACGAAAAAAAGGGCGTGATTTATTTGATTTGTATTGGGCATTTCTACATCAGAATATTGATGTAGAAAAATTGCTCTTTTGCAACAAGAAACATTACGAAAATGCGAATCAGAAACCACCTACTAATCGACAATTTCTTCATAATATGGAAGAAAAACTCACTGATTTTGAATTTACCCATGATGTTTTTTCTGTCATCAAATCTGATATTGAATATGATACTATCACTGCTTGGGAAAAAGTGAGAGGCATTTTGAAAATTGAATAAAAGTAATTACCTCTAACAGGGTTTGAACCCTGTTAGAGGTTGTGAGACAGACATCAAAGATTTGCGTGTATGGTGAGACGATGTATAATTAATTCTTCTTCATTTCAAGAGTTGTATGGAGCAAAAGCACTAAAATACACATGCTAATCCTATTCCATTGTTGTTTAAATTAAGATTTAGATGTGCTCCTGTTCTTTGAGTTCTTTGCTTTATTTGAAGACTATGCTTTTGCGAATATCCGTTTTGTTTAACAAGGCCAATAGTCAAACATGGAATCCCTGCTAAGAAACATACCCCTCCGCTATAAAAAGCGCCTACTGAAATATCCTCAAATCCTTTTACTCCTCCGTATCCTAAAGTGCCACCGACAATCGACAAGACAGCGCCTGTGCCCATAAGTGTATAACCTATAGTAGATAGTCTTTTGCTATTTTGATATTGCCGATAAAGTTTTTCATCAATTATTTGCATTTCGAAAACTAAATCTCCAGTCGTTTCATGAGTCAGACTAAGATGTTTTGTTATTTGCACAGAGGTTGCCGGATCAAATGTTTCTACTTTACCATTCTGATAAATAATTGATGATACATCGCTTTTCTGCATCATATATGTCGGACCATCTTGGTGATCAAAATTCTTGTACTTAATGTTGTCCTCATTCACTTCCGTCACTTTTACACTAATTTCCCTTGAGTCTTTTGTAACAATCACATCTTGTGCGAAACATGTACAAGTAAAGGCGATAAAACACCCAATTACTAAAATTATCTTTTTCATAAATCTAATTATTAAAATGTTAATTATAAATTAAATAAAATTCAAATTCTTGATACAACGATTATTTCGCTATTATTTTCTTCGTTGTTTCGCCTACCTTTACGAAATATATTCCTTGTGGTAGCGGGATAATTGTTTCGCCTGCGCTAATGGTCTTTTGTCTGAATAACTGACCGAAAACGGTATATACAGACAACATGCAGGCTTTGTCGGTACGGATGTAAAGATTTCCTTCCGATATCCAGATGCTGTTGTTTTCGACTACTGCGTTTGACACACCCCAACGGTTCAGTTGGGCGGGTACGGTAATAGTCGGTTCGGGGATGTAATTGTCGCCTTTCGTCTCAAAAAGGAAAAAGGATACTGTGAACTGAAATGTCATAAGTGCCTCGCTGTAACTTTTCATCTACCATATAGGCTACTTGAAGCATTTTTTTGACTTCATCGGCTCTTTGCGATGCGCTCTTTAACGTTTTCGGTTTGATTTCAAACAGCCAACTGTTGTTTTCATGCTTGGTGATTATCAAATCGAACAATTCGGCAAAGTCCAATCTCAGGCTTGTATTTTTTTCGTCCAAAGTAAAGCCTTCGGGAAATGTGACAGTTATTGAGCCGTTGCTTATCGTGTCTAGCGGGATATTAACATCAATGTCAAAATTGCCCATATTTTCATTGCCGACAGGATTATTGTTTTCGACTTCAACGTTTGGACTATCGGGTATATCGAAATAGAGGGCGATAATAATGTTTCTCATAGCCGACAAAAATACAAAAAAAAAATCATACCTGCAAAAAAAAATTTTCGACATGTTTGGAAAATGAAAATAGCCGGAAATTTTTTTTTCAATGACATTATAACTCGCTAAATATCAGTATGAAAATTTTCACTCTGAATTGCTATTCGGTTGTCGCGCCCTCTATGCGAGTGGAAGAGCCAATACTTTCGATCGTAGCAATTTTTCGCAATTCTTTCAGGTAACGGTTTTCACTTTTTTCCACCATGTTCCATTTTCCCCGATACTCGTCAATCGCCGCAATAAGTTTCATAACACGCTGATTCGTAAGGAAATCAAAGTTTAATTTTTGAATATATTTATCCATATTTTATCCGTATTTTATCCAAAAAAACCGGCAGCAAAGATAAAAAATATTTCTATTATATCCATATTTTATCCGAAAATTTTTTTACCGTATTGCTTAATTAAATACATTATCAAGCCGAAAAGAGTGGATTGGGCAAACTTGAAATCAAAATTTTTGATTTCAAGATAATCGCTTCAACTATTTGCGGGCGTTTCATTTTTCAATATTTTCGTGTTGTAAAAGTGTCTGAAAATTTCGAAATATCCAGGAAAATCGAAAAAAAGTTTTAAGAAAACTTGAAAAATGATTTCTTTTAATATCCCGCACAAAAAAATGATGTTTTAAAACATGTTTTTTATTTTCCTTTGATATGCTTTTGTTTTATCGAAAAACTCCTACCTTTGCATCAAAATTGTAGGTCTATGAGAAAAGAATTTGGTAAATGGTTTATGGATGTAGCTAAATATATGGCTACTGCCTTATGTACCTATCCGGGATTATAGCCTTAATCTTTATCTAATTCCTTTCCGTATTCATGCGATGGTCGGATGCTTCAATACCGGTGCAGTATCTTTTCTGTTTGAAATAGCACAACACTATTTATAATGTAGTGTTGTGCAGAAAATTACATAAAATACGCGTTACAAAAACTTTATGTGCTTCCCCTCGTTTGGAAACAAGGGGAAGCAGGAGTCACTTAAAAATGTATTCACCCTCCTCAAAAACTGCTTTTAAATTACCGTTATCAATTGAATAAAATGTTGTTGCGATAAATGAAGTGTTTCCCTTATAAAGATCGGATCCAGTGAACCCAATTTCATCTCCATTTTCTATTGAAACATGATACATATATGGGTTGGTTCCCCAAAATCCCGCATAATCATATACTGGTAACAAACCTCTGACAGGATGGGTGTACATAGTAAATCTCGCTTCAAAATTAGGAATGAATTGTATCGGGTATTTACGCTCTACCTTATTTTGTACATCATAACAAATTATCTCAGTAGTTGTGAATGCTGTAACATATAAAGGTGAAGTCCACTGACCGTAAGGCAGAGATGAATCTACCCCATAGGCAGCTCCTCCAAGCTTCATTGTCAAATCCATGTTCCATTTGGAACTGGTTTCTTTCGCTGGTTCAACAGCAAATTCGATGCCTTGGTAATCTGCCAACTCAATAGTGTTTCCATTTGTTAAGGTGAACACGATTGAGTTATCAACCGTAAAATAAAACTTTTGAACGTTGGGTATTTCTACCGACATGGTTGAATTGCTTGCTGTGATGTTCCAATATATTTTGATGTCGCCTGCTCGCAGGGTTACTGTATTGGAAGCGTTTGCGACAGGCTGTGAATCAAGCAGGGGTTGAGCAGGTGCTCTACCATTGCCGCTGTTATTTACAAACAGTTTCGCACTCTTCCCTTCAGCATGAACAACATAAAGCCCTTGGTCTAAGTTTACAGGGACTTCAGTAAAAATTCCGGCAAACTGTGCCTCCAATGCACCGTACATGTTGAATACACAAACATCACTTACCGGCTTACTGAAATGTAGACGGTTGTTAGTATATGAAACGCACCATCCAAGCGTGGTAATCGCTTCATTTGATGTACCTGTTCCATCTTTACGGGAATCAAATCCGAAGGTTGTCGTCGCAACAGGATGGGAAAATGTCTTCCCGTTATCCAATGCGATTGTAACATTTTGCGCAGTTGCCTCAATACCGGTTATCATCTCGGTATTGTAAAAAGCAACTTCTACATCATTCTCAAACGCCACCAAGTGCCAGGGGTTATCGACATCCTGAGCATTTACTACTACGGTCATCAATGTCATCAAGACAGAGACCGCTAAACCAAGTGTAAAATTTCTTTTCATTTTGAATTTATTTTATTTTTTTGATACCTTATGGATTAACAAAAGTATGTGTATGGACAACCCCGTTGAAATCCTTACAGCTCATTGTGATGCTGCCGTTAGCGTTTTGCACCACTGTCGTTGGGATAAGATTGGTGTTCCCGTTGTAAGACCAACTCTCAACAACGCTACCGCCCTTACTTCCATTTGTTCGTATCATCTCAATCTCCAGCCAACTGAAATCGGTGGTAAGATAGGTAATTCCATAATTCCACGCGGTGGACACAAACAAAGATAGCCTGCTACCGGGGTTTGCCTTTGCAGCATCCCACATCTTTGAGTTTATATCGGAGTTAGGAAACCATTGGTACCGTGGATTCGTTTCATCTATAAACGTTGATTGGAACGCAATACCGTCTTTATGAACAGCAGCAAACACTATAGTACGTAGACCGTCAATAGCTGGTCGCATAGCATAGGTACACCCGCCGATTTCAATTGTTCTTTCCAAATCCCAGTTTGAGGAAGTAGTTGTTGAAACAGGTTCAACGGTAAATTCTACTCCTTGATAATCCGTTAACTCAATAGTATTTCCATTCTTCAATGTAAAAATGATTGAATTATCTGCTGTGAAGTAGAACTTTTCTACATTGGGGATTTCTACCGATAGGGTTGAACTGCTTGCTGTGATGTTCCAGTATATTTTGATGCTGCCTGCTCGCAGGTTTACCGGATTGGAAGTGTTGGCGACCGACTGTGATTCAAGCAGGGGTTGAGCGGGTGCGCTGCCATTGCCGCTGTTGTTGACAAACAGTTTCGCACTCTTACCGCCGGATTGTACAATGTAAAACCCTTGGGGCAGGTTTACAGGGACTTCGGTAATATACCCTTCAAACTGTGCGACCAATGCGCCGTACATGGTGAATACGCTAATACCGCTTACCGGCTCGCTGAAATGTAACCGACCGTTGGCATAGAAAACGCTCCACAACGGCAAGGTAACAGTCTCATTCGCTGTAGCGGTGCCTTCTTTGCGCGGATCAAAACCGAAGGTAGTCGTCGCTATCGGATGTGAGAATGTCTTCCCGTTCTCTAATGCGATGGTCACATTTTGCGCGGTTACTTCCATACCGGTTATCATCTCGGTATTATAGAAAGCCACTTCCACGTCATTCTCAAACGCTATCAGGTGCCATGGATTATCGGTGTCCTGTGCGTTTACAACTGCGGTCATCAATGTCATCAATACAGAGACCGCTAAACCAAGTGTAAAATTTCTTTTCATTTTGAATTTCTGATTTTCACAGGTTATTTTTTATTTACCATTTTTACAACCCAGCCTGTGCTTCCTTTGACAATTAAAATGCCTTGCGGGAAATGAGAAGCAGGGATTGTATTCATTCCCGGCTGAATGGCGATTTCGTACAGTTTCATGCCAGTGATTGAGTAAATAGAAATCCGGTCTGCCTTTTCACTTTGGACATACAGTGTTTGGTTAATCAGATAAGTCGTGGATCTGATGAATCCAATTTGTTCGTTACTGTTTGTTCCGTCAGAATAATAGAAAAGCCAATAACTGTTTAATAACCAATCATTAAGGGAAGTACTTCCTCTAAAGAACGGCCGTTCAACAGGTTTCCCTGTTTCATCAAATTTGGCTGCCACTTTAAAACAATTATTATTTATTACTGACATTTTAGTTTCAACATCAATCGAATACCAAAGAATAAGATGACCTTTTTCATTGTATTCATAATGAAATTGTTTAATCAATTCTTTGTACCAATAAACCTCTACTAAAACAGGATTATTTCTTTCATTATATGTAATACGATATTCCATATAAATATCAGTACCATCATAAGGTGTTCTTATTTCTACTAAAACAAGATTTCCTTTATTATCGTACACTGTATTATATTCATAATTGATCTGAAAAGTCCACCAAGTATAATAATTTAATCCAGCTAAATCAAAACTAAATTCATTTGAACGTACATTAAGGGCTACATAAGGAGTAAATCCTCCAATGAAAGTAAAACCATCCGAACTCTGCGGATCATCGAATTTCCAACTTCCATTATCCCAGTTGGCGCTAATTTCAGTTCGATTTTCTTTATCAAAGCAAGTTTTGTAGGTGGGTTCTCCGTCTGAATTATAAATAACAATACTATCCGGCCACCAATACTCCACTTCATCTGCTCGAAGATTAACCTTATCTTGCGGAAAATCTTTTCCCTCCATTTTTCTTACAGCAGGCTTATTTTCCTGCGCCATTACAGATGCCATGTAAAAACATGCCATGCCAACACATACTAATTTTGTAAAAATCTTTTTCATAAATTCATAAATTAAATAGTTAAATAATTTTTTTCAATAATTTTCAATCTTTATTATTCATCTGTTAATCAACAAACTCTTTACCACTATCTTTTCCCTTATAATACCTTTCACCAAGTATTCCTTTTCCGGTTAGTTCACCTTTTTCCGACGTACCATCTGAATGAAAAATAGTTCCATTTTTGCCCTTATTGTTGCTACCATAGACTAAATATAATAAAAGAGCTACAAAAGCGATTGAAGTAACATTTTCAAATATTCTCACGCCAAAATTACTACGAATAGATTTCCATGGAGGCGGATTTTCTCGACTGAAGTTCGGTATTGCCTCCGAATCAGCTGTTGTAGAAATAGCCAGCCTTCCTGTCCTCGACGAATACTGTGCAATCATTGTAGAGGTTAAATTCCATGTTTGTACTTGCCCCCAACTCAGCATAGAACAAAAAGTAATTGCACAAATAAAAAACACAACTTTTCTCATTTTACATGTTAGTTTTATGTCCGCTTCCTTATGCAGACAAAAAGTTAAATTATTACTTCGCTATTATTTTCTTCGTTGTATCTTCTGCTTTCACGAAGTATATCCCTTGCGGAAGCGGGATAATTGTTTCGCCTGCGTTAATGGTTTGTTGTTTGAATAACTGACCGTAAACGGTAAATACGGATAAAGTGCAGGTTTTGTCGGTTCGGATGTAAAGATTTCCGCCCGATGCCCAGATGTTGTTGCTTTCGACTTTTACGTTTGATACACCCCAACGATTCAGTTGGACGGGTACGGTGATAGCCGGTTCGGGGATGTAATTACCGCCTTTCGATTCAAAAAGGATACTGTGAACTGAAATGTCATAAGAGCCTCGTAGTAACTTTTCATCTACCGTATAGGCTACTTGAAGCATCTTTGATACTTCATCGGCTCTTAGCGATGCGCTCTTTAACGTTTTCGGTTTGATTTCAAACAGCCAACTGTTGTTGTCCTGCTTGGTGATTATCAAATCGAACAAGTCGGCGAATTCTAATGTCAGGCTTGTATTTTTTTCGTCCAACGTAAATCCTTCGGGAAAAGTGATTGTTATTGAGCCATTGTTTATCGTGTTCGTAGGGATATTTACTTCCAAATCAAAGCTACCTTGATTGTCGTTGCCGACAGGATCGTTATTGTCAATATCAACATTTGGCGTGCGGCCATCTGAATAGTGCCAAATATAATAACAAAATTGGCTTCTATGTTCATTAATCCACATCGAACCACCTGGTCCCAAATTGTACTCACTGTATATAATTCTTCCCTTATTGTCAACGCGGGCGCTATATTCCCCGTCGCTAATTACAGGTGCATTTCCACCTAAATAATATTCAAGCGTTCCCACCCAGTTTTCGTAAGCATCATACAAATAGGTTGTCTTAAAAAGCGGTTGCCATGGAGATGCAGGACTGTTTATCGGACGGATATGACTTTCACTGGAAAGCAGATATCCTTTTTCATTATATTGAAATTGTACTCGACGGAAATTATTAATGTTGCCGCCATAATCAGGATAGGTTATTGATTCGACCAACCCTTTTGAATTGTATTTCACATCATAATTCGCTTCTGGCCAAAGGTTCACATAGAAATGATCTAAAGAACTGCACCAAGTCTTATAATAGTCACTGTAATAAAATCTTGGCCCTTCATCTGCATAATAATGTACACTTGCTCTATGCCCAAAATCATCATAACGGACCACACTGTCCGGCTGTTCTTTCTCACCCGCCCTCAGTTTCACTTCTTCTGCAGGGACAATCATTCCCTCAATGTTTCTTAAAGCAGGTTTATTATCCTGCGCTAATGCGGATGCCATGTAAAAGCATGCGATGCCTACACATACTAATTTTGTAAAATTCTTTCTCATAAATCTAATTGTTAAACGGTTAAATATAAATTCTAAATTCTTTATGCAATGTTTAATTCGCGATTATTTTCTTTGTTGTTTCGCCTACTTTTACGAAATAAATCCCTTGCGGTAGCGGAAGTATTGTTTCGCCTGCGCTAATGGTCTGTTGTTTGAATAACTGACCTGATATGGTGAATACGAACAATATACAGGATTTGTCGGTGCGGATGTAAAGATTTCCGTCCGATATGCGGATACTGCTGCTTTCGATTACTGCGTTTGATACACCCCAACGTCCGACTACGGCAGGAACGGTGATGGCAGGTTCGTGAATATTGTTTCCGCCTCTGGTTTCAAAAAAGATACTGTTTACCGATACATTGTATGTTCCTCGCTGTAACTTTTCATCTACCATGTAGGCTACCTGAAGCATCTTTTTGGCTTCACCGGCTCTCAGCGATGCGTTCCGCAAGGTTTTCGGTTTGATTTCCAAAAGCCAGCTGTTGTTTTCCTGTCTGGTAATTGTCAAATCAAACAGGCCGGCAAAGTCCAGCGTCAAACTTGTATTTTTTTCGTCCAGCGTAAAGCCTTCGGGGAATGTGACTGTTATCGATCCGTTGCCTATCGAATCGGTAGGGATATTTACCTCCAAATCAAAACTGCCTTGATTGTCGTTGCCGACAGGTGTGTTGTTTTCGACTTCGACGTTGGGAATATCGGATATATCACTGTAATACCGAATTACATATTGAGTAAGTCCCCATTTGTCGCCGGAGCCAATATAATCATACCGGCTTATTTGTCTATCGCCATTATATTTAAATTCATATCTAAACCAGTTATTTTCATTTTCCCACCCTGTAACTGAAAGCGGTTGCCCGTTGTTATCAAAGACCGTTTCGCTATTGTATCTCAAAGACCAGTTTTCATCAAGCCCATAATAATAATATTCAAAACGATTACAGTGAATACCGTCGGGAAGATAACTGTAATTATATTTACGGTAATGATCACCATTACCATAATGATTGATTGTAAAAGGTTTGCCCTGTGGATTATATGTAATCTCTATCACCCTGTTTGCATTCCATTGGTTTCCGGGTATGATTATTTTGGTTATTTGCTGGTTGGTATTATATGTAATCTCCGGTTGGCTGCTCAAAATCGGATAAGAAAAAATCAAATAATAAGTAGAATAATTTGACATCGGATAATACAATCTTATTAAATCGTCTTCAATATCATAATATATCACATCATTGCGATAACCATAAATCATTGCATTACACAAATTTCCTTCGGATGGCGTCCATAAATTATCTTGCCATTCATAACAATTCCATTCATCATCCACTTTACTGATTTTATTACCGGTAGGGCCATACAGTATCATACTGTCAAGCTTTGGTGTTGTATCCTCTGATCGCAATTCAAAATTTTGATCGTCTGCATTATGGCTACAAATTGATGCTTCGGCTGTCCGCACTTGCATTCTGTCCTGTCCTTTTGCCGGGACGATCATAAGGATGATTCCCGCCAATACACTCACTAATCTCATAAAAATCTTTTTCATACTATAAATTGTTAAAATGTTAATTATAAATTAAATAGAATTCAAATTCTTGATACAATGATTATTTCGCTATTATTTTCTTCATTGTTTCGCCTACTTTTACGAAATATATTCCTTGCGGTAGCAGAAGAAATGTTTCGCCTGCGCCAAGTGTCTGTTGTCTTAATAATTGACCTGATATGGTGAATACGGACAACATGCAGGCTTTGTCGGTGCGGATGTAAAGATTTCCGTCCGATATGCGGATGCTGCTGTTTTCGATTACTGCGTTTGATACACCCCAACGGTTCAGTTGGGCGGGGACGGTAATAGCCGGTTCGAAAAGATTGTAGCCGCCGGGCGTTGAGAACTCAATGCTATGGACGGTAACATCATACGTACCTCTTTCTTTCCTTTCATCAACGACGTAGGCAATTTGTGCCAGCGGTTTTGAGGCATCTCCGGATCGAAGTAATACACTACGTGTAGATTTGGGTTTGAGTTCAAACAGCCATGCGTTGTTTTCCTGCTGCGTGATAACCAAATCGAAGATGCCGAAATCAACAGTTAGCTTGGTGTTGTTCTGTTCTAAGGTAAATCCTTCGGGAAGTTTGACGACATACGATCCGCCTGCAATGGAATCTGTTGGAATATTTACGATTACATCGAAACCTCCTTTGTTATCGTTACCTATCGGGTTGTTGTTTTCCGGCTCTACAGAAGGAGTGAGGTCATTCGGATAATAGATTTTGTAGTGCGTTTCGTACCAACGATTGGCTGTCCATGTATAAAATTTTTCGATGGCTAAATTGCCGTCACTATCCATTTGACATGCTGTTTTTGATTTATCCGTTCCACCTGAGATCAGGTTGTTATTGGCGTCATATCGGGCAGTATACCTTAAAAAGTAGGAACCGTCAGTACGAGTATATTCATAAAGAATTACATTTCCGTTGGAGTCATATTCAAATTTGTCTGTTCGAAATAATTCACCTTCATCATACGCATTAATCAAAACAGGAAGATTCTGGTCATTATAAGTAATAAGATGATCCCAAGCCAAATATGAATTATTCGGATTAGCAATCTGATACATATAAAAAACAATTCTTGAAATATTCCCTTTTGAGTCTCTGTATACTTCGTTTCTATATGCCCAACCAGTTGTTGTAAAACCATACGAAAAACGACAATATACTTCATCATTCATAACGTTACACCAAAATCCACCATCAGTTATTCCGTAAATTCCTTTCTGGGGATTAAGTGCTGTGTTCGAAAACAAATAATTCCAAGTATTAGACTCCCATTCATAAACTTCGCGTATACCCTCGCCATTGACATCATAAGTATAAGTGACCTTCCTATCATTCACCCAACGGTTGTTTTCCCATTTGAGTATTTCCTCTTGAATAACTCTTCCCTGCTCATCGCGGGTATAAACGGTTTTCTCCGTTTTCTCGCCTGTTGCTGCAAATGTAACAACGCTATCTGCCGGAACGCTTGCCCGTAATTCAACATCCTGTTTCAAGGTCGATACTTCGACTGTTCGCATTTCAACTTTTTCCTGTCCTGCTGCGGGAACATACATAAGGATTAGTCCCGCCATAACACACACTAAATTCGTAATTTTGTTAAACATAATAAATTGTATTTTTTCCGCCGCAGTCCCGGAAGCAGAGGTTATTTAAAATAAAAAGCGTGGGACTGTAACTTTATTCGCTTCTGAGGTCTTCGACTACCTTTGCGCCAAATAAGTAAGCCCACGCCGGAAAATGACGTGAGCGTTGACTACTTATTCTTGGCGCTTTTGAAATTGTCGAAGTTTCAGAAGCCAGAATAAAAAGCTAACGCTTCCTTTATAAAATGTCTATAAATATGAGAGTTACCTCTCGTTGTTTTTTATACCATAGGCAAATCAGTTATTAATTTTCACTTCTTGTTCCATAACGGATATAAATTCTTCTGCTTGCGGACGCAAGGCAGCTATCATTTCGTTGTCGTAATTCACAAAATCATCGTAATCACCACTTATTCGGTCGTTTAACAATCTACCGTAGAAAGCTGAAAGTCGCTTGTCTATTTTCCGGTTGGCAATAAAATGTAACGAAAACATTTGTTTTACGCCATTATGTGACTGGGTCACAATATGGTTTTTTATCAGCAAGGCTGTCACAGCATAATAACAAGCATAGTAAAGACGATTAACGGCGGCGTTGAAAAAGCCTGCTTCGATAAGATTGTCGGCTTCCGATAGGGTTTCTTTTGCACGCTGAATGCGATAATCGACTAAAAGTGTGCGTTCTTCATCTGTTAGAGGTCGTTTTCTCATTGTAATCTAACTCCTTCATTCATTACATTAATAAAAAACGGCGTGCGGAATGGACGGTCATACCACTGTTTGCGAGTGTAAACTAAAGGGCTGATGTTAACTTGATAATTGAACGCCTCTTCCAACTCGTACAAAGGGTAAGTGATATTGACAATGTCCTGGTTGGTGATTTTTTCCTTTTCTACCAATATCAACAAGTCAATGTCGCTGTTCGCATGCGCATCGCCGCGAGCTTCCGAACCGTAGAGGATTACCTCTGCCGTCGGAGCGACCTCGTATAAGGTGCTTTTAATCGCTTGAACTATATGCGTGCGTTTCATATTTCAACATTTTCGCGCTGCAAACGTACATGAAAAATCCGAAGTATCCAAGTTCTTCTAAAAAAAGTTTCACGAAAAATTGAAATATGATTTCTTTTAGCTATGTTTGCATTTTTTTATCAACTTTAAAAATTTATTCACATGAAAAGAAGATTACTTTTTTCGGTATTGGCAGGCGTAATGATGATGACCTGCTTTGTTTTCAGGTCTGCGGCTCAGGTTAATGACGGGCAGATACAGGAGTGGCGCGTGTACAATTTCCAGATGGGAGGCAGTGCGGCGCGGTTAGACAAATTGATGACCGGCATCCTTCTCCCGCTATACAAGAGTATGGGGATAGAGGTCGGGTGTTTCAGGGAGAATAACACCAACCAACCCGTTAGTTATTATTTTCTCTTTGTTTATCCTTCATTTGACGCCTATCTGAAGGCTAACGATGCGCTTTTGAAAAACAGCGCTTTTGTGGAGACGATGAAAGAAGACGGTGCAGCTGCGCGTCCGATGTTCTTTCGGTACGACAGTTACCTGTGCCGACCGTTTGAGGGATGGCAAAAAGTGACGCCGGTGGCCGGCAAGACCATTTTTGAATGGCGCAAATATGACAGCGCCAATATTGAAGCCGGTACCCGCAAGGTGCAGATGTTCAATCAAGGGGAGATTGATATCTTCAAAGAGTGCGGCGTCAATCCCTTTTGTTTTGGGCAGATCATAGCAGGTAAGGACATGCCCGGACTTATCTATGTGACACATTTCAACGATATGGCAGACAGGGATGCCAGTTGGGATAAGTTCAGTAATAATCCCGATTGGCAACGAATGAGAGCCGCTCCCGAATGGGCTAATGCAACGATTCCGAACAACCGTGTTGTATTTCTTACGCCGCTGCCGTATAGCCCTATCAAATAATTTTGGTAGATTACAATGAGAAACGGGTTTTCAAACAAGCAGAGAGCGTTCCCAGATTTAGCTTGCAAGGTTTTCTCTTACACCGGGGACTTGTTCAAGTATGGGGGCGATGAGGTTGCAGGTATCTAACTCTTCGCAGTCGCCGCAGGTGTTAAAACCTTTCGTCTGCACGCATTTGCGCATTTCGCAGACGTCGCAATGGGCGAACTTCGCTCCATCGGTTCGACAACCCATGCAGTTGATCGAAACGGCAATTATGGGCGCATTAAACATGGCACTCCATTGTTGGGCAGTCTTTTCACGTAGTTTTTCGTCGTTGGCGACAGTTGCTATGCGGGCGTCGCAGTTTTCGCAATCTATTCCGCAGCAGGCAATTAATTGTTTCATAGTTTTGATTATTTATAATTATGGACTTTTAACATGGGGAAGGTTTTTTATAAAAGGGTAGGGGGACTACTTCTGCTGCGACACGCCGACCGCGTATATCTACTTCGACCATCGAACCGACTTCTACGCTGTCAACGTTCACCAGCGCCATAGCGATGGGAACTTTTAAAAACGGTGCGTGTGTGCCGGATGTTGTATGTCCGATAAGCGTTTCGCCTAAGTACACACCCTGTCGTTCGCGCGCGATACCGCGTCCCGTGATTTTCAGCCCGATACGTTTGATTACAGGAACTTCAAGGGCGTTTTTGCCAATAAAAGTCTCTTTCTTCATTTTCACAGCAAAGTTGAGGCCGGTTTCCAAGGGGGATATACAGTCATCCATTTCGTGTCCGTACAAAGGCATGGCTGCTTCGAGGCGAAGCGTATCGCGTGCACCCAATCCGCAGGGTATCAATCCTTTGTCTTTTCCGATTTCGAGCAGTAGATTCCATAAAACCGGAGCGTCTTCATTCGGCAAATAAATCTCATATCCGGCTTCTCCGGTATAGCCTGTTTGTGAAACAAGGCATTTTTTGCCGCCAATCATCACATCTTTGCGGAAAGTGTAATATTTGGCGGGCAGTTCGTTTTCGGCGACAAGCTGCAATATAATATCTTTTGCCGCAGGTCCTTGCAGGGCAAGCTGAGCCACGCTGTCGGATATATCTTCCACTGTGACATCTCCGAAGGAGTTTGAGCGCATCCATGCGAAGTCTTTGTGCCGGTTGGATGCATTTACAACCACCCAATACATTTCCTCGTTGATACGGTAGACAATCAAATCGTCCACGCATCCTCCCTGTTCGTTACACATCACGCTGTAGCGCACCTGTCCGTCGACCATTGACGTGAAGTCGTTTGTCAGTAAATAGTTCAGGTTCTTCAGCGCATCCATTCCGGAAAAGACGATTTCGCCCATATGCGAGACATCAAAAAGTCCTGCTGCCGTCCGTACGGCATTATGTTCGGTAATGATACCTGTCGGATATTGTACCGGTAATAAATAGCCTGCAAAAGGGACAATCGTTCCTCCGTTTGCAACATGGCAGTCATACAAGGGTGTTTTTAGTTCCATATTTTTCAAAAATCAATGGTGAAAGTTGCTTTGGAATCTTTGTTTTCCGGTGTTACTTTTGGCTCTTCTTTGAGGTCGGCGCTTTTTTGCGGTTTACGATATTTAGCTATTTCATTTTCGTCGCGGTTGAAAGTAGGGTATTTTTCAAGAAAATTAATGAACTTGTCGTTATCCATTTCGTCAGGCGTCAGCGTGACAATACTGGTTCTTGACACCCTGTTCACTTTGATAGTCATGTTAATATCCTTACCATAATTTTTTTTCACGCGCGCAATTTGAGCTAATTGTTCTTTTTCTTTTTCGCGATTGATGAGCACTGTCGCTTCATCTTTCCATCTTTCAATTTCGGGAATATCATCCATTCCGAATCCGGTCGCAATTATCGTAAACTTCACTTCCTGTCCTTCCTGTAACGATTCATCAATCCCGAATCCCCATATCATCTGGATATGATTATCGAATCGTTCCATGAAGGGGTCGATTGATTGTTCCAACTCTTCTACTTTTAATTGGGATTCTTTTTTAAAGGAAAGATAGATTAAAATTCTTTTTGCATTATAGATGTCGCTATCATTCAATAACGGCGAATCGAGCGCTTCGCGTATGGCATTGTCCAAGCGATTTACGCCCTGTCCGAATCCATAGCTTACGAGCGCCACGCCACTGTCTTTCATAGTTGAAGTCACGTCGTTAAAGTCGCGGTTTATTATACCTTTCAGTGTGATAATCTCCGCGATGCTTTTCACAGCCATAGCCAATACTTCATTCGGTTTTTTAAAGGCTTCGTCCAAATAATACTGCGGATAGTACTTTTTCAGTCGTTCGTTATTGATAACAATCAGCGCATCAACATTTTTGCGTAGTTCTTCTACTGCATCTAAGGCTATGATAATCTTTGGGATTTTTTCATAAAGGAATGGAATGGTAACGATTCCAACGGTCAGTATACCTTTACTTTTAGCCATTTTAGCGAGTAGCGGTGCGGCGCCGGAGCCGGTTCCGCCTCCCATACCGGAAGCGATGAAGACCATTTGGGTGCCGTCTGTCAGTAATTTTTCTACTTCGGCTGCGCTTTTCTCAAATTCTTCTTTGGCTTTCACAGGTTTACCGCCGGCGCCTAAACCGGCTCCCAGTGTTACCTGTACCGGCACATTCACATCGTTAAACGATTGTGCATCCGTATTACAGACTGCAAAATTAACCCCATGGATTCCGATGTTATACATATAATCTACCGAATTAACGCCTCCTCCGCCGATACCTATGACTTTGATAATTTTAGCCGGATCCTTTGAAATATTCCAATTTAACCCTACATTCGTTTCCATATTACCTGATTATTAAATAATTATCTTTCTTCAAATAAATCAAACACTCCTCCCCATCTTTCTATAAAACCTTTTTTAGGAGGTTTCGGTTCTGTTTCGGATGCACGTTTTTTCCCTTTTTCCGTTTTTTTAACTTCAGGGACATTGCTTGTAACAATGTTCGCGTCCGCCGTCGTATTATCTACCTCGCGGGTTACTGTGATATGACTTGACACGCATGGTTCGGTCCCTTTCAGCATCAGGCTGATAGCCATCATATACAAAGGATTGCCAAGCATCTCGTCCGCTCCTTCAACCAACCCGTTTTGTATGGTCGAAAACCGTATTTTCAACCCGCTCTTTTCTTTTAAGAGTTCAGTCAGGTTCGTTAGTTCGGCTGCTCTTCCCGCTAATACGATTCCTGCTCCTAACTGACTGTAATCGATAATTTTACAGATTTGGTTATCAACATTTTCAACGATTTCCTTTGCGCGCGCTTCAATGATAACATTGATGTCGCTCAACTTTATTTCGCGGTCTTTAGCGCCTTCCATTGCTATCTTGACATGTTCGTTTTCATCCTCTTTCTGCAAGATAGCGCTACTCCCCTTGCTTCTTTTAATTTTCTCTGCGTCAACTTCGGATAGTTGAAGGGATGTAAGGTCGCGGGTGATTAGTTTTCCCCCAAGCGGTATGACGCAGAGATGTTGCAGGGTTCCGTCTTTATAGATGGAAACCGATGTCACTCCGGCGCCGAAATCGACTAATACACAGCCTAATTCTTTATCTTTCGGACTAAGTACTACGTCGGCCAACGCTAAAGGAGCTACCAAGAGGCCGGCTAATTCTTTTTCCGGTATCGCCTCGATACAATTATTGATTGAGAAACGAATCATCGCGCGTCCGACCACTAATTTATAGTGAGCTTCCAACTTATTACACAGCACGCCATCGGCCTTCTTATCCTTTCGACCGTCCATGTCATATACAGGTGGCGCCACGCCAAGCACATCTCCAATATCCGGTTTAAATTTTTCGCATTGTTCCTTCAACGCTGCGATGTCCGCTTCTGTTACTGGCGTTCCATCTGCTATTTCCATCGTTTCGATGTGGTCAATTGTACGAAGTGATTGGCCGCCTACCCCTACATACACTTTATCAATAAAATTACCCTTCAGGCGTCCTTCAAGCTTCCTAAGAATATTACCGATATGGGTGGTCGTATTATCGCTGTTGTAAATTAGACCCCTGTGTAAACAAGTATCCGTTTCAACCGCTTCATAAGCTACGATGGAAAAATTCCCATCCGTTTTCTTTTCTCCGACAATCCCAGTGATATGGGACGTCCCTAAATCAATTGCTACAATATAATCTGACATGGCTCTGTTTTTATTACTTTTTTGTACATACTATTTGATTCTTATATTTCAAATTAATGACGCTGTATTTTTCCCATCCCATCTTGGGAATAGCCTGTTCGTAGAACTTGCGTAAATTCCGCAGTTTTTTCTCGAAATCATCTAAACTCCCCAGCAGTATCCGATGATTTCCCACACGCGGAACCAATTCAACATCCTTTATTGACCGGACATAAATCTGTGTAACCTGGTCATTCCAGAACGCATCATTTTGCAAAAATAGTGCAAATTTATATAATTCGGAAACTGCAAACGATTTTTCTATATTTCCGCTCGCTACTGGAACAAGCATAGCCTGTCCTAAAGACGAAGGCATCGTTTGCCCCGTCTTATCCACATAATAGCTTCCGCCGGAGCTAAACACATGTAATACAGGCATTCGTTGCAAAATTTTTATCGTCACCTTACCCGAAACCGACTGAACGACTTCGGCCGATTCGATGATCTCATTCTTTAGTAACGCCTCTTCAATCTGATGCGTATTTATTTCGTCACTTTTTTTATTCAAAGGATAAAGTTTCGCTTTCGTAAGGTAGGCAATAATTTCTTTGTCATTTAGAAAATATTTCTCCAAACTGTCAGCAATCACTATTTCTACTTTTTCACACAACGTTTCGTTGGGAATAGTGTTCGATAAGTAGTAAACGGTAGCGCTTAGATAAGCTACAACTAATATCGATAAGATGATGTATAGGATTTTTTTCATAAGAAAAAATGGTTAATGATTAATGATTAATGATTAATGATTAATGGGTGAATTTTCATTATTGCTTGAGTGTGAGAGTTTTAGCGTATGGGGTGGGGGGACTGAAAACTGAAAACTGAAAACTTTTTTCAACTAACAACTGTTGTATTGGCTCGACAAAGCGGTCTATATCGCCTGCTCCGAATGTTACAAGCACTTCTATGTCTTCTTTTTCAAGCAGTTCCATCAGCTCTTCTTTTTTGCATAGCGTCTTGTCTTGCAGGGTCGCCTTATCAAAAATGATAACGGAAGAGATGCCCGGTATCGGTTCCTCACGCGCGGGATATATGTCCAATAAAATGAGCCGGTCAAGTAATGAAAGCGCTGAGGCGAACTCTTCCGCAAAATCTTTTGTCCTGGTGTATAAATGCGGTTGAAAGACGCCCGTTACTTTGCGTCCCTGGTACAATTCCTTCACCGACAGGATGCTGCTCTGCAATTCCACCGGATGATGGGCATAATCATCGATATAAACCACTTTGTCATTTTTCACGCGGAAATCAAACCGGCGTTGCACCCCTGCAAAGGTTTTCATCGATGTTCGTATCTCATCGGGCGTGACGCCGTTCAGCAAAGCCAAAGCCATCGCTGCAATGCCGTTTTCTATATTCGTCCTTACAGGGACGCCTAACTGCACGTCGGGAATAATAAGGGGGAACGCACGAACGCACGAACGCACGAACGCACGAACGCACGAAGAGGCTACAAAGTCAAAAATAATTTCGCCATTGGCGACACGAATATTAGTGGCATGAAAATCAGCCGATTCATCGGTAGCCGAATAGGTGAAAAGTTGTACATCCGGCTGCAGGGAGGGTGTCAAAGAAATCCCTTTTTTCATTATCAGAGCGCCTCCGGGACGTATCAGCGATGTGAACTTTTCAAAACTTTCGCGATAAGCCTCCGGATCGCCGTAAATATCCAAATGATCGGGGTCGACTGAAGTAATGACAGCCATGTACGGCGTCAAAAAATGGAACGAACGGTCGTATTCATCGGCTTCAATTACCACTAAATCGTTAGACTCCGAAAGCATCAGGTTGCTGTCATAGTTTTTAAGGATTCCTCCCAGAAAGGCATTACAATCAATTTTTGATTGTTTAAGCAGATGAGCCGCCATGGTAGAAGTCGTCGTTTTGCCGTGCGTGCCCGCTACACATAAACAACGCGAAGCGGCGGTGATCAAACCAAGCGCTTGCGCACGTTTCATGACCGTGAAGTCATGTTCGCGGAAGTAGACTAATTCCTTGTGCGACGACGGAACAGCAGGCGAATACACTACTAAAGTTTTATTTTTATCCAAAAAATCAGGAGGAATCAACGCCACATCCTCCGTAAAATGAATTAAGACGCCTTCGTCCGCTAATTTGTCTGTCAGGGGGGAAGGGGTGCGGTCGTAACCGGACACGTTCTTTCCCTTTGCATGGAAATATCGTATGAGCGCGCTCATCCCGATACCCCCTGCGCCAATAAAATATACGGATGTTATATCATTGAAACTCATATAATTATTGTATTATCTTAAAGACTTCGTCCACAATCCGTTTAACGCTGTTATGTTGCGCAAAAAGGGCGATATTTTCACTTAATTCGCTTAATCGTTTATTGTTTTTCAACAATTCGATAGCTGCTGTAACCAATTGTTCTTCCGCATCCTTGTCGGAAATGAGCGCTGCCGCATTATTTTCCGATAGAGTGCGTGCATTCATGGTTTGATGATCCTCCGCCACGTTGGGCGACGGAACTAATAGCGCCGCTTTCTTTAATAGACATAGTTCCGATAAGGTGCATGCTCCGGCGCGCGATACAACCAGATCGGCTACCGTATAGGCATAATCCATACGGGTTATGAAATCGGAACACCATAACCCTTCAAATGTGCAGTCATCCGATTCGTAATTGCGTCCGGTCTGCCATATAACCTGCACTCCTGCATCCTTCAGCGTTTTCAATCCTTTCTGTATACTATTATTTAATGTACGCGCGCCCAAGCTTCCGCCTAAAATCAACAAGACAGGTTTTCCGATTTCCAATCCAAAATAAGTGAAGGCCTGAACCCCGAACTCTTCATACTTCTCCGACAACAACTCCAACTCTTTTCGCACCGGATTCCCTGTTATCACGATACGCTCTTCGGGGAAATACTTTTTCATTCCTCCATAAGCCACACATATCTTTGCAGCTCGTTTTCCAAGCATTTTATTCGTCAGTCCCGCGTAAGAGTTTTGTTCCTGAAGCAAAATAGGGATATGGAGGGATGAAGCCATCCATAAAGTAGGCCCGCTTGCATAGCCGCCTACGCCAATTGCTATATCAGGTTTGAAATCACGTATTATTTTCTTAGCTATCCGGAGACTTTTTATTAACCGGCACATAACAATGATGTTTTTAAACATATTTTTACGGTTAAAACCGGTCACCGGCAAGCCGATAATCCGGTAGCCGGCAGCAGGTACGCGCTCCATCTCCATCCGTTTTTCGGCGCCAACAAATAGAATATCCGCATCAGGGAAGCGATCTTTTATCTCGTTGGCAATTGACAGCGCAGGAAATAGATGTCCTCCCGTTCCGCCTCCGCTAATTATGATTTTATACGCTCTCATACGAAAAAAATGAACAATGAACAATGAACAATGAACAATGAACAATTAATGCTTTGTATTATTTTCGGATTCATAATCTTGAATATCAAATATATAAGCATCTTCGGATCCCATTTCCTCCATTTCTCCGATTTTCACCATTTCTCCTATTTCCCCTTCTTCCTCCATTTTCTCCTCTTCCCCGCTTTCTTCCTCCTCTTCTTCTTCGCCCATACCTGCGCCGAAACGGCTGACACTTAGGATGATGCCAAAATAAAAACAGGTGAGCATGGTAGATGTTCCGCCACGACTGATTAACGGCAATGGCTGACCGGTAACAGGGATCAGGTTGACGGCCACAGCCATGTTGATAAAGGCCTGTATAACAATCAACAAGCCACAACCAAGCGCCAGATATTTTGGAAATAGTTTTTCGCATCGTCGCGCTATTATGGCTACACGGAACATTAAAAAGATATACAGCATCAATACGCCAATACCTCCTATGACAAGTCCCATCTCTTCAATGATAATCGCATAGATAAAATCGGAGTAGGCCTGAGGTAAAAAGTCGCGTTGTACGCTACGGCCCGGCAGTTTTCCGAAGAGACCTCCGCGTGCAATCGCTATTTTTGCATGGTTCACCTGAAAATTATCGTCATTGAGGACATATTTATTTGCCGTTTTATCCCTGTCTAAATGTTCGTCAACCCGTCCTTTCCATGACCAAAAACGTTTCGGGAAATAATCTTTTGCAAATTCATTGGGCGTATAACGTAATACAGTGAATGTGAGGCATCCGAGAAACACCAGTAAAACGACAAGAAAAAGCATTTTTTTTAAGGGAGCCTGCCCTATAAACATCATCAGGATACAAACGATAAATAAAAGAACGGAAGTGGAAAAATTTTCGGGCAGGATGAGGGCGCATGTGATACTCACTCCAACCAATATAATCCAAAAGGTCTTGTGCGGAGAGAAACGCTCCTGTTTACTCAACAGGAAAGCTACAAAAACTATACATGCCATTTTCCCAAATTCCGACGGCTGAAATTGAATGCCAAAAATAGAAATCCAACGATATGCTTCATTTATTTTAAGACCAAGAATAGGCGTTAATGCTAACAGGCCAATAGAAACAGGAAGGAGAAGTATGGCGATAGCATAGTACTTGCTTGGAATGTGATGTAAAATCAATACAGCGCTAAAACCCATCAATAAAAAGGTCGCATGCCGGACTATCGGCGTATAAAAATGAGGTCCCTTATAAGCCAGCGTGCTTGTCGCACTATACACTTCGACCAACGACACGAGGCATAAAAGCGTGAAAATGATCCAAATAGAACGATCACCTTTGAATAGTTTATTTATTAATCCCATCTTTTTTCAATAATTGAATAACTGAATAACTGAATAACTGAATAACTGAAAACTGAAAACTACAAATCCCTGAAAACTGAATAACTGAAAACTGAAAACTACAAATCCCTGAAAACTGAAAACTGAAAACTGAAAACTATAAATCCCTGAAAACTGAAAACTGAAAACTATAAATCCCTGAAAACTGAAAACTGAAAACTGAAAACTAAAGTTCCCTGACACACTGTTTGAACTGATTGCCCCTGTCTTCAAAATTCACAAACAAGTCAAAACTGGCGCAACAAGGCGACAGTAACACCGTATCGCCTTTTCGGGCCAAACGGTAAGCCTTGCCGACCGCTTCTTCCATCGAAAGCGCATCTTCTATATTCGACACCATGCCGTCAAAGAAATCATGTAATTTGCTGTTATTGACGCCAAGGAAAATCAGTGAATGTACTTTCTTTCTAACAAGTTGTTCGATTTCGGAATAGTCGTTGCCCTTATCAGTACCTCCTAATATGAGTACAATCGGTGTGGGTATGCATTGAAGGGCATACCAGCAGGAATTAACATTCGTCGCTTTCGAATCGTTGATATAATCAACGCCCCGTACGCGTGTAACCATCTCTAACCGATGTTCTACACCGTAGAAATCGGTCAAGGAGGCGCGAATTTTTTCGTCGCGTATGTCCGTAACCTTAGCTGCTATGCCCGATGTTAACGAATTGTACAAATTGTGTGTTCCTTTTAGCGCTAATAATTCTCTTTCCATAGTAAATGTTCCTTTTAATGTTTCCAAAATAATCTTTCCATCCTGTACATATCCTTTTACACCCGGCGCCTGATTTTCCGAAAATGGATAGACAGTCGCTTGCGGTTTGAATTTTTCTATTCCCTGCCTTATCACCGGATCGTCGTTCCAGTAAATAAAAACATCGTTTACTTTCTGATTTCGGATGATACGAAATTTCGACTCCACATATTCCTGAAAATTAGAATGATAACGATCTAAATGATCGGGTGTTATATTCAACAGAACAGCAATATCCGCCCTAAAATCGTACATGTTATCCAACTGAAAACTACTCAACTCAATCACATAACAGTCATGCGGACTTTCGGCTACCTGCATAGCGAGGCTGGCGCCTACATTGCCGGCCAACCCGACATCAAGTCCCGCATTTTTTAAGATGTGAAAGGTAAGCATTGTGGTCGTCGTCTTACCATTGCTTCCGGTTATGCAAATCATCTTTGAACCGGTATACCGGCCTGCAAATTCTATCTCAGATATCACCGGAATTTTTTTTGCGATTATCTTTTGCATAACCGGCGTATGGTCAGGTATGCCCGGACTTTTTATTACTTCGTCGGCGGCCAGAATCTTTACGTCCGTATGTATCCCTTCTTCCCACGCTATTTCATGGTCGTTTAATATTTTTTGATAGTCCGGCCGGATGAAAGAAATATCTGAGACAAAGACGTCAAAACCTTCTTTCTTAGCTAATACGGCTGCTCCCGCTCCGCTTTCACCTGCGCCTAATATGACGATCCTTCTACTCATTATCTAATTTTTAGCGTAACAATAGTGATGACTGCCAGAATAATCCCAACGAGCCAGAAACGTACTACAAGCTTCGATTCTGGCACAATGTTCAGCGGACGTTGGATAAGCGCCTCAATGCCTGCGTTTCCCGCTTTCTGAAAATGGTGATGCAACGGCGCCATCTTAAAAATACGCCGTCCTACGCCGGTTTTTTTCCTTGTATACTTAAAATAAGCTACCTGAAACATGACGGAAAGGCTCTCCAACAGAAATACACCGCACAGTATCGGAATAAGCAGTTCTTTACGAATAATAATCGCGAATACAGCAATAATACCCCCTAAGGTAAGGCTTCCTGTATCACCCATGAACACCTGTGCCGGAAATGAATTATACCACAGGAAGCCAATGGTAGCGCCAATAAATGCCGCCGCAAAGATAACAAGCTCTTCCGCCCCGGGCAGAAACATGATATTCAGGAAGGAAGCAAACTGAACATGCGACGACATATAGGCCAGTATACCCAATGCGACCCCCATGATAGCCGAACTGCCCGCCGCAAGTCCATCTAACCCGTCTGTCAGATTAGACCCGTTAGATACAGCGGTTACAATAACAATAACTATCAATATGAAAAAAAACCAGGTCAACTCTTGTTTCCATTTGCCCGCCCATGAAGCCAACCAAGCATAATCAAAATTGTTATTCTTGATAAACGGAATAGTGGTCTTGGTCGATTTGGTTTCCAAAGGATGAATCTGCACCTCTTCTACTTCATTCTTTTGATTCATGACTTCTATATTCTCACGGATAACGACTTCCGGACTTATGTATAAGGTCATGCCAACAATCAATCCAAGCCCCACCTGGGCTACAATTTTAAACTTCCCGTGCAATCCTTCTTTCTCTTTTTTGAAAACTTTTATAAAATCATCCGTAAATCCCAGCGCTCCTAACCAGATAGTAGTAATAAGCATCAGAATAATATAGACATTATTGAGACGGGCGAATAGCAAGACCGGAATCAGGATCGCAATGATAATAATAATACCGCCCATGGTAGGCGTCCCTTTTTTACTAATCTGTCCCTCAAGCCCCAAATCTCGTACCGATTCGCCTATCTGTAGCATTTGCAGTTTGTTTATAATCCTATGCCCGATGGAAGTAGAGATAAACAAGGCAAAAACGATGGCCATTCCCGAACGAAACGAGATGTACTTGAACATACCGGCGCCCGGTAGATTAATCGAATCCAAATAAGTAAACAAATCGTATAGCATATAGTTTTCAGTTTTCAGTTTTCAGTTTTCAGTTTTGAAAATCATTTTTCCGCAAGATTAAAAATTTCACAAATAATTTCTTTATCGTCAAACGGATATTTTACCCCGTTGATTTCCTGATAATTCTCATGTCCCTTACCGGCAATGAGTATTATATCGTCTTTCTTCGCAAGCGCAACAGCCGTCTTTATAGCCTGTCGCCGGTCAGTGATGCAAAGGGCCTTCTCCCGACCCCCTCCGATAGAGTGGGGGAGATTGGCCTCTGCTTCTCCCCCGCTATAGTCGGAGGGCAGTCCTGCGTACATGTCGCGGATGATCTCATCCGGATTTTCATAACGTGGATTATCGGAGGTAAGAATCAGTTGGTCGCTCATACGGGCGGCAACTTTAGCCATTAAGGGGCGTTTTCCCTTATCGCGATTTCCTCCAGCCCCGACTACAGTTATGACACGACCGTTTCCGTCTAACACCTCATGAATGCTATTGAGCACATTTTCAAGCGCATCGGGTGTATGTGCATAGTCTACAATTGCAGTGAAGCCTTGCGGAGAGCGTATCGTTTCAAACCTTCCTGATACGGGAAGAAGCGCGCTTAAAGCGATGAGAACATCGTACTTATCCTCTCCGAGAAGTATGGCAGCGCCATAAACGGCAAGTAAGTTGTATACATTGAACCGGCCAACAAAATGGGTGTGTACAAGTTGACGGTTAATTTCCATTTCAGTACCTTCAAAATGCGATTCGATTATTTTGCCTTTAAAGTCAGCCGAAGTTTGTAAAGAATAAGTCCGACGTTGTGCAGAAGTATTTTGCAACATGACCATTCCATTTTTATCATCTACATTGGTTAAAGCAAATGCCTTAGCAGACAGATTATCAAAGAATTTCTTCTTTGTTTTCAGATAGTTTTCAGTTGTATGATGATAATCAAGATGATCGCGTGTGAGATTCGTGAAAATGCCGCCGTTGAAATCAATTCCGTTGACACGTTTCTGGTCTACGGCATGTGAACTAACTTCCATGAACGCATATTCACATCCAGCATCTACCATCATAGCCATCAACCTGTTGATAGTAAGCTGGTCGGGTGTCGTATGGTCGGTAGGTATCGCTTCATCGTTGACATAGTTGCATACCGTCGATAACAGACCGGCTTTGTAACCCAAACTCCGGAACAACTTATACAGAAGGGTAGCGATCGTCGTTTTTCCATTCGTACCCGTCACGCCAACCACCATCATCTGGCGCGACGGCTCGCCATACCAAACCGAAGCTAACCGCCCCAACGCTTCCGCCGAATCGGGAACAACTATGAAAGCCGGAGAAGCCGCGGAAGCTAAAAACTCGTAATTATCTAAAACGATAGCCACAGCGCCTTGTTCAATCGCCTTTCCGATATAATCATGCCCGTCGACTGTTTTTCCTTTAACAGCAACAAAGAGCGACCCATTAACTACCTGCCGCGAATCGGCATGTATGCCAGTGATTTCGGGATCAACCACAAGCTGTAGCTCTCCTAATCCTGCTATTTTAACTAATTCCGATAATCTCATAGGTATAATAATTATGAACTCTATCTCAATGTCAACGCTACTGTTTGACCAGGTACTACCTTACTGCCATTTGCTACCGATTGTGAAACTACGCTTCCAAATCCTGAAACCGATACACGTAGACCGCTGTTTTCGAGGGCAAAAACGGCATCTTTCGCTCCCATACCGACTACGTTTGGCACTAAGTTTTCAACGATAGGCAGGTCTCTTAACGAAACACCCCGGCTGTCGCTGTTTGATACTACATATGCCGATTTGATATTACTATCGTTCGTCTTGATATTGAGATTTTTAGTGACATTTTTTAAAGCGGCATAATCGCCGTTGAGTACATTAGGGTAAGGTGATTTCAGCGAATCGGAAGGTACTTTTTTCATATCGAAAACGGTACGGCCGGCATATATTTTCTCGGCGATGTCCTTTACAACGATTCCACACATCGCTCCGCCTGATACTGTTCCGACACGGGGGTGTGTGATGACGACAATGCAGGTGTATTGAGGGTCTTCATACGGAAAATAACCACAAAATGAGACATTATGACCGGCTGTACGGTAAACCCCGCCGCTTGCTATCTGCGCCGTTCCTGTTTTGCCAGCAATTGTAATCACCTCCGATCTGGCCGGTTTACCGGTGCCATCACGCTTAGCCGGAGTAGGATCGGTATAGTTGACCACATTGTACAACATGTCTTGAATGATTTTCAAGGTGCGTTGGGAACATATCTCAGGTATAATGACCTCCGTATCGAAATGTTTTACCGATTTACCATTCTTAAGGATATCCTTCACAAACATCGGACGCACCATTTTTCCGCCATTGGCTATCGCATTGTAGAAGGTGAGCATCTGAATCGGCGGGATCTGTACTTCATAGCCGAATGACATCCACGGAAGTGATGTGCGCGACCAGTATTTGTCGCCCGGCCATCGCAGTCTGGATTTACCTGCACCGGGAATCTCAATCGACAGGTTTGCATCCATACCGATACGGCTCAGTCCATCAACAAACTTCTTCGGATTATTTTCATATCCTTTCAGGATGAGCTTTGCCATCGCAACATTGGACGAATACCAGATTGCTTTTTCCGCATTTATCATCCCATATCCGCCCCGATTTGCATTATGGTCGACTATGTTACGATTTGCATAAGTATAAGTGCCTTTACCTACATCAACAGCAGTATTTGGGTTGACGACCCCATCTTCGATTGCCACCATCATAGCAGCCACTTTGAATGTCGAACCGGGTTCAATCACGTCGGCTACTGCATGGTTCAGGTCTTCGTTATATCTCCCGGTATTTACCCTCGACAAGTTTGTAATAGCCTTAATCTCACCCGTTTTCACCTCCATTACTACCGCAATACCGGAGGCTGCGTCTAACTCTTTCAATTTGTCAGTCAGGGATTTTTCAACCAAATCCTGAATCTGAATATCTATCGTAGAGCGAATATCCATTCCATGAACAGGCTCTACTTCAATTACCGAAGTCCATCGCCCGCCTACACGTTGTTCGGAACTCAGCCCGGCTACTCCGCGAAGCAACGAATCATATTGAAGTTCCAAGCCGTTTCGTCCCTTTGTCAGACCTGTTTTTTCATCAATCTCATTATAGATATCCCCGATTGTACGCGAAGCAAGTTTTCCGAATGGCTTCTGGCGATACATCCTTTCTCTTTCGTAAAGGCCACTTTTATAGACGCCCAAACGAAAAAACGGAAACTTCCTGATCTCCTTCAAATCTTCCAGTCTTACCCCTATATCCGTATATAAAGGGTAATCGGTTTTTTTCGAATTAATACCCCGTTGAATATGCGCTTTATATTCAGCCTGTGAACGATTTTTAAGTTTTCTCGAAAGAAAGTACGAAAGGGAGTCTATATTATTATTTTTGGATTTAAGGAGCGAATCCAACTGAATGGCGCTTGATTTGAAATCCATATACAAATAATATTGCGGATGATTGGCCGCCATTATCCGATCATCGGCAGAATAAATCGATCCACGTGAGGGCATTACCAAACGATTGGGGCGTTTCAACCCGTCTGCAAGTTTCGTCCATTCTTTCTTTTCATAAACGCCAATCTGAAAAGCAGAAAGAAGTATCGCAATCGCTACAATCCCTAATAGAATCGTGATAACAGAGTAACGGAAAAAGATATATGTATCCTTTTCATTTCCGATTTTCTTTTTTTCTTTGGGAACAATCCCTTGTGATGGTATTTTCTTCATTGCATAACTGAATAACTGAATAACTGAATAACTGAAAACTGAAAACTGAAAACTGAATAACTGAAAACTGAATAACTGAATAACTGAAAACTGAAAACTGAAAACTGAAAACTATCTTCCAAGTTTATAGGGAGGGGTCTTCGCTTTTTCAATATCTAAGCCTAATCGCTTAACCGATTCTTCTATTTGGGAAGGTTGCGTATTTCCGGTCAACTGCACCAGTATGGACAGGTTTTCGGATTGAACTTCTTTCAACTGCATCTGTAAGCGGTCAATCTCACGAATCTTGATGATACATGAATACCGGTTACTGATATAAAAAAACAACAAAATGACTATCAAAACAATCATCTTCGTATGTTTTATAACAAAACTTTCTTTCAGTATACCCCCTCCCAGAATATACATCCACTGATTCCGTTTTTTCTTCTTTTGCTTTTTCTCTTTTTCTTCCATATTATATTTTTTTAAAACTCCAAACGCTGAACTGACAACTGAAAACTGAAAACTTACAACTGAAAACTTACAACTTTTCCCCTACCCTCAGTTTAGCGCTTCGTGCGCGAGGATTCGCTTCAGTCTCTTCTGCCGAAGGAACAATGACTTTGCCAACCTGACTAAACGGCGCAGAAATATTACCATAGATATCTTGCGCGACATGTCCTTCAAAGTTCCCTGCTTTCAGAAAATTCTTAACTAAGCGGTCTTCTAACGAATGATAGGTGATTACGACTAATCGTCCTCCTTTCGACAGCAAGGCCAATGATTGCATCAACAGTTCGTGTAATGCCTGCATTTCTTGATTGACCTCAATCCGCAACGCCTGAAACGCCTGTGCCATAGACTTTTTGACATCCTTTCGGTCTAAATACGGACTTATTATTTCTATCAATTCCGAAACACGCATTACCGGCTTGACCTCCCTTTGTCTGATTACTGCCGAAGCTATCCTGCGTGAAGACTTCAATTCGCCGAACACGTAAAACAAAGAAGCCAACTGTTCCTCCGTATAGGTATTCAGCACATCCGATGCCGTTTTTCCCGCCCTGTTGTTCATCCTCATATCTAATTCACCGTCAAAACGGAAAGAGAAACCGCGTGAAGCCTCATCGAAGTGATGCGACGAAACGCCCAGATCGGCTAATATTCCATTTACTTCTCTTTCTCCGTGATAACGCAAAAAATTTGACAAATAGCGGAAATCACCTCTGACAAACGTAAAACGTTCATCATCTATTCGGTTATTCTCCGCATCCGCATCCTTATCAAATCCATACAAACGACCATCACGCCCCATTTTTTCTAAAATTCCCCTTGAATGACCTCCGCCGCCGAAAGTAGCATCCACATATACGCCTGAAGGATGAATATCCAATCCGTTTATACTCTCCCTTATCAGCGCCGGAACGTGATACCTTTGTTTTTTTTGATTCATTATAAGTCAATTAGTCATATTAAATCGTTAAAACGATTTAATTGAACCGGTAAAATTACATAATATCCGCATATTTTGCGGCGAAAATACAAAAAAAGTTTTCAACACCCTATTATTTATGAAAAAAATTTATTTTGTAGAGCTTTGTAGAGACGTATCATACTACGTCTCTACAATCTGAAATGCAGAAAAAAACGATTTTTTTTTGTGCTGCGCTTTACTTGCATTATATTTGCAGTCGCTAACACCTAATTTTTAATGGAACTACGCATAGATGTAAAGCAAGTTTTGCGTTCAAAGCTGAAAGATAAAACGGATAAGATCCCGAAATTCATCATCAACTACCTGATTCGTATCATCCATCAGGATGAGATAAACCATATACTTGAGGTATTGAAGGATTTGCAGGGCTTTGAGTTCATGGAGGCATTGATAGGTTATTTCAATGTAGCGCTTACTATCCATAACGAAGAAAACCTCCCCTCAGGCGACAAAAAATACATTTTTGTTTCTAATCATCCGCTTGGAGGCTTCGACGGTATCTGTCTCTCTTACCTGATAGGCAAACATTACGAAGGGAAGATTAAATGTTTAGTCAACGACTTGCTTCTCGCCATTCCTAATCTGCGTTCTATCTTCACACCCGTCAACAAACATGGCGCACAAAGTAAGGAGGCGGTACGGCAAATGGACGAAACCTACCAGTCCGACAATCAGATTATCACATTTCCGGCCGGACTGTGTTCGCGTAAACGAAAAGGCGTCATACGCGACTTGGAATGGAAGAAATCGTTTATACAAAAGGCGATAGAGTACAAAAGAGATGTTGTCCCCATCTACTTTGAAGGCGGTAATTCAAATTTTTTTTACCGGTTAGCAAATTTTCGCAAGCTCATTAACATAAAAATGAATATAGAAATGCTATATTTGCCGGACGAAATGTTCAAACAAAAGAACAAATCATTCCGGGTTTTTATCGGAAAACCCATTTCGTGGCAGACTTTTGATTCGAGCAGGAAACCGCTTGAGTGGGCCGGATGGGTCAAGGAAGAAGTATACAAAACAGCAATTAATTAACCGTATTATGCAAGAAATTATTACCCCAGTGGACAAAGAACTTATCCAGTCGGAACTAACGCCCGACAAACGGTTGAGAAGTACAAACAAGTCCGGCAATGAAATTTATATCGTATCTGCCTACGATTCACCCAACACCCTGCTCGAAATAGGCCGCTTACGCGAAATAGCCTTCCGTCATTACGGGGGAGGCACCGGGTTGCCATGCGATATCGACGAGTTCGATACCATGGAAGGAGCCTACAGGCAACTAATCGTATGGAGCCCCAAAGAGAAAGATATTCTTGGAGGATACCGTTTCTTATGCGGCTCGGATGTTCAATTCGATCATCAGGGGAAACCGCTGCTTGCCACCTCCCATCTGTTCAATTTTTCCGATAATTTTCTGACCAATTACCTGCCTTTTACGGTAGAATTAGGACGTTCTTTTGTTTCGCTCGATTATCAGGCCACCCTCGGCAAAGGGATTTTTATTCTCGACAATCTGTGGGACGGACTGGGGGCGCTGCCTGTCATCGACCCTTCGCTGAAATATTTTTACGGGAAAGTAACCATGTATAACAACTACGACACCAAAGCGCGCGATATGATATTATTTTTCCTGAAACTCCATTTCCCTGATAAGGAAGAACTCGTTACTCCAATACATCCCTTACAAACTAACACCGACGAAGAAACGCTCAAAAACCTGTTTAACAGCAATGATTTCAAGGAAGATTACAAAATCCTGAATCAGGAGGTACGAAAGTTGGGAATCAATGTCCCGCCACTCATTCATGCCTACATGAGTCTGTCACCCAAAATGCGCACCTTCGGCACCGCCCTCAACCGCGAGTTCGGCAATGTAGAAGAAACCGGTATCCTGATAGCGCTCAACGAGATATTGGAAGAAAAGAAAAAACGTCATATAGAATCATTCCTCAAAGACGCCCACAACGACCAAATGCAAATCATCAAAACCGGCTAAAACGAGAACAAAGTTACCAAATAATTTTTACCGGATATCTATCAAAGTTCAAATCTTTTGTAATCATTTTCAAGTTGTTTTGTATAGCTTGCGCAATTAATATCCTATCAAAAGGGTCTTTATGGTACAATTCTAATGTTGCTATAATTCGGGTATCTTCAAATTGAATCGGTAAAATTTGAAAATCATTTTTGTTTGCTTCTTGCTTTAACTCGTCGAATGTCATATCAATAGAAAGTTTTTTGAGATTCAATTTTATGGCTATTTCCCAAAAACTGGCAATACTTAAAAACATTATGTTTTCATCATTTTGGATGATATTTTTTGCTCTCGATGATAACTCTTTATCCCCGTTGATAAACCACAAAAATGTGTGTGTGTCAAGCAAATATTCCATTAAATGTAATCTTTAAAAATGTCTGTCAGTGGTTCATCAAAATCATCTGAGAGATGAATTTTCCCTTTTGCGCTTCCAAATTTACGTTTTGTCTTCTGATTGTTATTATTCGATTTTTCAATCAAGAAATCGACAAACAAATATGCCTCTCGCTTTAAGTTAGGAGGTAGTAAATTAAATTTTTGATGTAATTCAATAAATGTATTCATTGTAACTAATTTTTAAAATCGACTGGCAAAAATATAGAATATTTTTCTATTACACAATATTTTTCTGTTTTTTTTCTTTTTTTCTGATAATGTGCACCTTCGGCACTGCCCTCAACCGCGAGTTCGGCAATGTAGAAGAAACCGGTATCCTGATAGCGCTCAATGAGATATTGGAAGAAAAGAAAAAACGTCATATAGAATCATTCCTCAAAGACGCCCACAACGACCAAATGCAAATCATCAAAACCGGCTAAAGTTATGGATAACCGAATAACTGAAAACTGAAAACTGAAAACTAAATCCCTGAAAACTGAAAACTGAAAACTGAAAACTAAATCCCTTTTCTTCTGATTTCGAAAACGGCGTCGACCATAGCGTTGAAGCCGTCGACGCTCATATAGTCGGGGATCGAATTGCCCGAACCTAAGCCGTAACCATTTGCCGTGGCGCGAAACAGGGCGCCCTCTTCCATTACTTTTTCGAAAACCACATCGTAAGGGTTTAATATCAGAAAATTCATGTCGAATCCGCCAAACAGGCCGATCCGGTCTCCGTACTTTTCTATCCAGACGCCAAACGGACTTATCTGCTCTTCGTTCGAGTGTTTTGCATCGATACCGCAGGCTAAAATATCGGGCATAATGTCGAAGATATTGCCGCAACTGTGTAGCAGGAATTTTTTACCGGCTGCATGGACGATATCAATCACCCGTTTATGTTGCGGGAGGATGAACTCCCGAATCGTATCGGGATCTAGCATCGTGGCGGTTTTATGACCTAAATCGTCGCCCATCCGGTGAAAAACGAAGATATCACCGTAGTCTCTAACCATTTTCGACCACAGTTCAACAAACAAATCACCTATCCGGACGAACAAATCAGCAAATAAATCGGGGTCCAAGTATAACATCAGGCAAAGACTTTCGTATCCGACTAAATCCTGCGCCGATTCGAAAATCCCGTAGCCGCACCCGCCGTATGCTTTCATGCCCGGAGGCAACACTTTGCGGATAGCCTCTAAACGAGGCGTGTATGTCTCCCAGAAAATCTTAGGGATGTCGTCGAAAGGATATTTTTCAAAATCGTTGCGCGTTTGAATCGGGCCTAACATCCCGCCCATGATAGCGCCGTGTCCGGGAATAATATCGCATATTGCCGCTTCATAATCGAAAGCGTCATAACCGTTACTTCGCCAAAAATGAATGATTTTTCTGTAATAATCCTCTAATTCCGACGGTTTGTTCGATACGATTTCCAACGTTTCCCCCGTACATTTTGTCAGGAACGGCGCATCGATATGATGCTCATACAGCGGTAAATAATCGGGTCGCTGATTATACAACACTTTCAAGATGTTCGTATAATCGGGTTGAAAGTTCTCTTTTCTGTCCATGGTCGTACGATATTTGATACGGTTTTCGATGCCACAAAAGTAGAGAGAATTTTTCAAAAATGCAAAATACGGGACTACTTTTCAGCTCGCTTACTTATTTCTACGTTTCGGCATTGAAGGCTCTTGCTATACCATATAAATCGTTATATGAATATAATCTTGATAATAGCTGCCCATTAAGTAAAATGGCCGGCGTATAGCTGATTTTACTTTGCCGGTTGAACGCATGTAAGGCGTCCATTTCTGTTTGGCAGTCTTGAACGGACGAAACAGGAAACGCTTCTTGCAGCGTTTCGTGATTTTTAAGTGGCGTCTTGTACCATCTATCCAATACGTTAAGAAATTGATTTCTGTCCATTGCTTTGTATAGACAAATCAGATGCCTGACTATGGAATTTGATTTATCGTCGAAATCATCGGAATGAACAGCAAAGATCAAACGGTAATTGAAATCGGGGAAAATATCCATTATCCGTCTCAATTCAGCTACGGCGTTCCCGCAGTGATGACATCCAATGCTAACATACAGCCCTATATCGAATTGCGAAATTGAAGTACCCCATGTAAATCCCAATTTATCCATTGTATAAGTTGTTTCCGAGAGTTGGGCTTGCAGGGTTTGGATGTTATATTTTATTTCTGCCGTTTCTCTTTGTTGTGCAAACGAACGACCCTTTGCGCCGATTGTTTTTGTTGCTTGAATAATTGCTACTAAACAGATTAAGAACAACAACCCTGCCATTGCAACGTTGGGGATGGAAAGTATTGCCGGTTGGGGATAGCAAATAAATAGAACAGCGGCATTTGCCCAAAGAAGAAATACGATGGTACAACAGAACAGGCACCACTTCCGGATAACGAATGCCTGTGTCGCTAACGACCATAGCGTAAAAGGAAGCACAAGTAGTGAAAACCACCATAACGGAGGCAACCAAACGCCGCTCAACGGCGCTACAGCCACCCAAAGCAGCATCGAACCGAAACAGGTAGCGCCTAATTCTGCCCAGGAAATAAATCCCCAAATAGTAGAATACTTGGAATCAGTTACTTTTTTACAATCGACATATTTACCTATTTTGCAGAATTTAGCGGACAGCGCGTCCGATTGATGTTTTTCCTGACGTATAAGCAAATAACTGATAAAGCATCCGACAGCCTGAATAGAAAACAAAAAAAGTTTAGGTAAGAGAGACAAACTGTCGTCAGTCGACCACGAAAAATACGTCAAATCCGCTATTAGCGCCAGAAAACCGCCGGTAATCAGCGATTTCAAAATTTTCTCTTTGGTCTCCTTGCTGCTTTCTGCCTTGAAATTCGGATCACCAGCGCCCTCAATATCTTCAATTGCTAATGCTATACCCGTCCATTCCTGCTCAAATTGCGTTAGACTTTCGGCTTTCTCTTTGCCTGAAGCGTTCCAATAATATATTTTTGAATCCGTGACCCGTGAAACCCAGATAAAGGCTTCTTTTTTCAGATGAGCGATAACCGGAACATTCAAAGTGATCAGTTTTTCCAATGTGATTTGCATCACAACATGTTTGATTTTCCAACTGTGCAAGGCGTCGGATATACATTGCATGGATGGATATTCGGGATGGGTCAGGATCGCCCGCTCTATCGCGTGAAGCGAAACCGGAATGTGAAAAGTTTTCACTATCCCATAAAGAAGATTTACAATTGATTGTTGCATGATTTTGTCGGAATATGATTTTATTTCTTTAATTTAGCTATCACAACTACCTGATTGTCGCCAATTTTCAATTTTGATAACTCTTGCAGATGTTTAGGTAATTTCTTGGCTTTCTCGGGATTGTCTTCGAACCATTCGATGATTTCATCCGCTTCCATGTAGGCTATCAGTTCTCCGGATTGGTTAATGCTCCATAGGAACGGGTATATGGGAGCAAAGTCATCTACGTCATTGATTATAGGACTTCTTTCCGTATAATCGATTTCCGATATCCTAGCAATCCCTGTCTCCTTATCGTAAAATCCAAAATTGTAAGGTATGCCATTCCTTCTTTTCAAGTCCTTTTTATCATGGCTAAATGCAAAAAACAGAAACCTGTCGGATTCGTTGATAGTTTCAAAATCAATATATCTGTTGCGCATAGGTTTCTCACTTGGCCATGGCAAATTCTGCTTTTCCGAATAGGGCGGGTTGTACTTCCCCAATTGAAAGCGATAATAGGGGGTCAGCTCGTTTTCATTTACTTTAAATAATGTATCCACACAATTTTCGTAAAAAAACGCCTCGTTTTTCCATTTGTAAAAAACACAATCGCCATACGAGCTATTTCTATTTGCAATGAATGAATGATGATTAGGAAACCTGTTTATCACATTCCCTTTTTGGTCAAACAGGTACAGTTTGTATGGCTCATTTCCCTTCTGATTTTTTTTGTACATTATAAAGCGATTTTCATCAAACGCAATTAACCACCAATTGTATGGAAGTTCATTTGGATAACTGATTTTACGAACGACATTCCCCTCGAGGTCATATTCCAAATCATTTCTTCGGAAACCGCGACTTCGTATAGTCTTTCTGTTTTCATCAAATGGCGCTGCAATATGGGTAGCCATATATTCATTTGGCCCTTGACCTCGTTTACCAATTTCCCGGATAAACCTACCTGTCTTTCGGTCGAACAAATAATTTTGACGAAACGCAATGGCGATAATATAATCATTGGTTGCAAAAACCCTCAACCAGTCGCCTATCACACATTCACGGAGCGTTTCCAACGGGATATATTCTATTTCTTCCGCAAAATCGGACAAAAGAATATCACCGGCATTATTAAACGCTTTTTCAATATCTATTGTTTCAAAAGTTGCATCATTTTGAGGAGGCGATGAGCATCCAAAAATAAAACAAATGAGAAAAGGGAAAATATTTTTCATAGCCATATTTAATATTTTTAAATAAAAAAAGAAAGGCTATTTCGGATATGTCGGATATGTTATCCGAAACAACCTTTCTCTAAGTTATTTACATGGCATAGCATTCTGCTATTCCAGAAGCACACCAATTTGCGCCATCTGCTTCGGCGTCACTTTGCGAATAAAAACAAGCGGTCCATTGTCCGGTTGATTTCTTACAATTGCAGCAATATAGCGTTCTATCATTGCTACAAGTTCTTGAATCGGTGCAAGTCTCATCGTTGCCGTAGCCTCCCAGTATTCTTTTCAACTTTTTATTAGAGACTACTTCATCTTTCGATATTACGCTCGCTACTATGAGTTTACGTAATGTATTTTTTCTAATTTCTTGCATAAGTTAAGATTTTTAAAAATTCGATTGATCTTCTTATTATTTTTTCCCCGTCTAAGAATTTAATGATTGCCGGTCATTCATTCTATAACCCTTTTTATTGCAAGCGGAAATGCAAGGAATCGCACTGTCAATAATAAGATAATCAATAATTATTCATCAGTACAGGCAAAGCTTGTGCATTTTGCCCGCCTGTTTTTCGTTTTTCCGATTTGTAGCGATTAACCAAAACAGAAGCCGCAAGCCCGGATTATCTCGATTTTCACAAACGGAAAGTAACCCTTATTAGGATTTTATTCCGACGGTTGCATGGACTGTGCAACCTTTTTCCCCTTCCGGAGGCGATTTTTACGGCAGCGTTCCGGAAGGGCGCTCAGTACTGCTCTGGTAAAGTATATAAGCCTGTGCCGTTTATAGCGTCCGGTTGAGGATCGCGATGAAATTGCACAGGCTAATGTAAGACACTCCGTTAACTGATCTCTGAAAAAAGATCCGTAAAGCCCCCAATAGCGGGCGTTAAGAATCCTGTAACTCGTCTGAATATTTGATTGTCGGCTTTCATCACGTTTCGTATTTGAACAAACAGTATGCCTTTTCTCAAGCAACAACTTGAAAAAGCTAACTTTTAGTATTGAAAAACAAACAAGAATAAATACGACTGCCGGTATTAACGGGATATATAGAATTCCCCCCCCCCAATTAAGCGGGTTCTCCGCACTGCTGCTTTCGATAGCGGACTGTAGCGAAAGGCGCTGAGCAAGCGGTTGTCCTATTGTAAAAACCATTTCTTCTTCCATCAATCCTAATTCAATAATAATCCGAACACTCAGAAAATTGATGCAAAGATAAAAATTATGTTTTGATCTACCAATTTTTTTTTATTTATTTTTTGAGGAACTATTAACCTGAATTATTCATTGCGTACTTTGCGTAAAGTCTTTGCGTACTTTGCGGTTAAATATTGTTATAAAATTGCAGCATGTTTGCGCGAAAAATTTCGCCTGTATAATTTTCCTCATAGCGTTTACGGGAGTTTTTACCCAGACGTTTGGCTTCCTGTGGATGTTTCAAAAGGAAAATAATCTTTTCTGCCAATAAATTTGTATCTATTTCTGCCTTGTGTACGCTTTCAATCACAGGGATATGAAAACCTGTTTCGCCGTCAACGATCATCTCTTTCAGTCCTGTTGAGGTACTGACTGTTATCGGCAGTCCGTGGCGCATCATTTCGATAGCCACATAGCTGCATTGCTCGTGAAATGAGGGCATAACACCTATATCGGCAATACGGTATAATTCGTACAAATCGTTCTTTTCCAGGAATCCGGTAAAAGATATTTTGTCACTGATAGTTAGCGCTTCCCTCAAATATGCTTCATTATTACCTCCTCCGGCAATCAACAAGCGACATGTTGGTATTATTTGCAGCACTTCACGAAAAGCCTTTAGCAGAAACATCAGCCCCTTCACTGCCTGCAGGCGTCCTGCAAACAGGATAACATATTCTTTTTCGGAAATGTTCCGTTTTCTCCTTAAATCAGCCTTATCAGTGTCCAATAGCGGCTGTACGTCTTCCAACCCATTTGGAATTACGCTTATTTTATCAGGATGAAGTTTGTATTCATTGCATAGATGATGCTGTGTATACAGTGAAAGAGCTATTACCCTGTCTACTTCTTTGTACAGACGTCCTTCGTATTCATCGGTTGCAAACAGAAATTGCTCATAATGCGTTCGTTGATTTTCGGGTTTCGACTTGATACTTTTCCATCGGGTGAGATTGCCCTGCAATTCAAGCATCCATTTTATAAAGTGGACAGTAGCAACGGTCTTGCAGTCAAAAACCGTTTTCAACGCTTTGGATAGAAAGTAGGATTGATTGAAGTTGAAATGAAAAATCAAATCCTTTGTATCCCTGATATGGAGGCGAAGAAGAAGCCCGGGTTGTCTATGACATCTGCTTTTTCGGCAAGATGCGATTGTATGGTTGCGATGTTGTATTTTATTTTTGCCGCTTCCCTTTGCTGCGCATACTTTCTAACATTTGAACCGATGGTTTTTGTGGCTTCCATAATGGCAACCATACTGACAATAATCAACAGGGCAAGCATCGCCGCTTCGGGAATAGCTGTCATTGCAGGACGGGGAAAGAACAAAAGCAGGATAGTGGCATTAACCCAAAGCAGAAAGACCACCGAACAGCAGAGCAGACACCATTTCCGGATGACAAATGCCTGTGTCGCTAATGACCACAACGTAAAAGGAAGCACAAGCAGCGAAAACCACCATAACGGCTGCAACCAACTGTCGCTTAACGGCGCAATAGCCACCCAGAGCAGCATGGAGCCAAAAAAGGCGGCGTCCGATTCCGCTAGAGTGACAACGCCGAAAAAGGTTGAATAGTTGGAATCCGTTACCTTCCGGCAGTCAATGTATTTGTCCGCTTTACAGAACTTTTCGGACAGGGCGTTTGATTGATGTTTCTCCTGACGGACAAGCAGATAACTGACATAACATCCGGCAGCATTAGAAAATAACAGCAGCAGCTTGGGTAAAAGCGATGAACTGCCGTCATTGAACCAGGCAAAGCATGTCAATAGCAATAGCAACACTGCCATACTGCCTGCAACAAGCGATTTGATAATCTTCTCCCTGATTTCTTCTTTTCGCTTTGCCTTGTAATCCGACTCGCCGGCGCCGTTTATATTTTCGAATACTAACGCCGCGCCTGACCATTCCTCTTCAAAACGCTCCGGACTTTCCGTTTTTTCCCTTCCCGTTGAGTAATAGTAATGCACACCTGAATCCGTAATTTGCGTCACCCAGACAAATTCACCTCTTTTCAGATGGGCTATTACCGGTACATCCAAAGCGCGAAGTTTTTCTATTGTTAGTTGCATCACTGCATGCTTCACCTTCCAAAAATCCAAAGCGTCAGAAATGCACTGCATGGATGGATATCCGGGATGGGAATTGACTTCCTGTTCTATCGATCTGTAAGATACCGGAACGCCATACCCTTTCAGTACTTTGGAAAGTAATAGCATGATTTTATCTTGCTTCATTTTTTAAATTATTTAAATTCAACAAACATAAACACATTATTGTCTTCATCTTCGTTTAAAGTAGCAACCAATTCTTTCAATTTGCCGCTTAGCCTGTTTTCTCTGTATGCGTCTTTCAGTTCCATCAAATCCAATTCAAAGTGCATAATATTTTCTTGAAAAACTGTTAGCGGATAAGCAGAAATAAAAAACTCTTTTCCCTTATAATCAGGCAAGACAATTTTTTGACGGAACACTTCGCCCGTCTTTTTATCCCGAACATAATGCCTGTCCGGGTATGGTCTTTCCGGGTAATTTTCCCTATAATTTGAGTAATGCATCGTATATATTCTCATAAATTGGTAATTACCGGCGTTCAAAAAATTATCTAAAAAAATTCTCGGTTCTAAATCCCTCGCCAAAGGGGTAGTACACAGTACAGGAGTTAATTTTTTGTTTTTATCAAAATAGTACACTGTATCTATTCCCGGAAGGAATAAATTGAATCCATCCGTAGATTTAGCCATTCGCCAGCCTCGGGGGGCCATAGACCAAGGTTTCCCGTCAGGAAGAAATGCATTAACTGAAGTAATAGAATTGACTTCGCTATTTGGTATTTTCACGTTTTCAAGGACTTCGCCGGTTGCTTTAGAAAATAGAAAAAAAGAATCAACACTATTCATGATAAATGATTGATTGTCAAAAATATCAAATCTACAAGTATAAAAATATTCCAGTATAGGCGGGCAATTGACTGTTCTCAAGTATTTACCGCTTGAAGAATAAACCTGAATAATTTGATTAAAAAAAGAACCGCAAAAAAGGTAAACTTCATCCTCTTTTTCATCATAAAGAATATCAAGAACACTTTTATAAAATGACCATCCGCCGGTTGAATATTCTTGAGGCCCGGCGCCATAATGATTAAAACGAGATTTAGGAGCGCCATCTTTCGTAAAAAAAAGAATACTGCCCGAAGACCCATCTCCAACAACAATAGTATTTTCTGATACATAATCAATTGTACCTGTATAAAGATATTCATCCTTTTCGGTACTTAAATGTACGTATGTAACTTTAGCAATATCCGTCAATATAATTTCTTTTTCGGGATAATTTTTCCTGAGGTCAATTACAGGTAGACCTTCGGTTGATTCGCTTGATTGATTATTAGACGAACAACCGGCAACGATTATAGTCAGTATAAGCAAATACAAATTAGTTTTTATTTTCATAATTTTTATTTTTAAATGCCCACAATAGCGGGCGTTAAGAATCCTGTAACTCGTTTGAAAATTTGATTGTCGACTTTCATCCCGTATCGTATTAGAACAATTAATATGCCCTTTCTCAAGCAGCTTGAAAAAGCGGACATTCAGTATAGAAAAACAAACAACCATTTCTTCTTCCATCAATTCTAATTCAATAATAATCCGAACACTCAGAAAATTGATGCAAAGATAAAAAATTATGTTTTGATCTACCAATTTTTTTTATTTATTTTTTTGAGGAACTATTAAATCTTAAATCTCATTAGCGGGAACGATTGTCTTTTCCTGATTTAGGTCGACTGTTTGATACCCCAAATGCAGGTATTTTTACATCTTCCGAAAAAAAACCCCCATATGGGGGTATTTTGTTTCAATTTTATCATGTATTTTTGCAGCCGAAAAATAGAACGATTATAAAATTTTTAACATATCGAGAAATGAAAAAGACAAATTGTATCATCTGGATTTTATCAGCAATTGTTTTGCTGACAGGCTGTTCTTCAAGTAAGAAAGCATTGCAACACGGCGACTATTACCGAGCTGTCATGGAAGCCGTCAATCAACTTCGGTCAAGTCCGAACAACAAAAAATCGCAGGAAGTGCTTGTACAGGCATATCCTTTGGCAAAAGACAACGGAATAAGGAAAATCAAAAACGCAATGGCGGCCAATCTGCCAAACAAATATTCCGTTTCGGCAGACGAGTATTTAGCTTTAAACGAAATGGCGGACGCCATTTACACCTGTCCCAAAGCGCTGCAACTAATTCCGAATCCCACACAATTCAGCCACGAAATGGGTGAAATAATGCCGTTTGCCGCCGAAGAGGCTTACGACCTGGGTGTGAAACAGTTGAATCTGAACACGATTCAAGGCGCAAGAGAAGCCTATCGTCATTTTACAAAAACCGATTTGTATGTGGAAGGCTACCGCGACGTGAAAGATAAGATTGAAGAAGCGCTCTATCTGGCTATTTTTAAGGTAGTAGTCAAAAAGCCGGTTACCCCGCAAAATTACCAGCTTACCGCCGACTATTTCTATACAAACCTGATGTCGCAGATGGCGCAATCCACCAAGAACGGGTTTATTCGCTTTTACTCCGAAGAAGAAGCCCTGAATGAGGGACTTAAAGAACCCGACCAGTACCTGGCGCTCGATTTTGCGGATTTCACAGTAGGAGCGATGCGCGAAACAAAAAACTCAAAGGAAATAACCCGCGACAGTGTTTTAGTAGAGGTAACCGTTAATGGCGTCAAGCAAAATGCATATACCAAAGTGAAGGCTACACTTACGACCAACCGACGCGAAGTGATCTCACAAGGAACATTAACCGCCCGGATTATCAATACCGTCAACAACCGCGTCGAAGAACAGCGTAATTTTCCAGGCAAATTTGTATGGTACAACGAGTGGGCTTCGTTCAACGGCGATGAACGCGCCCTGACAGAGCAACAAAAAAAGATGGCAAAAGCCGAACCTGTCATGCCCCCGCCACAACAAGACCTTTTCGTCGAATTTACGAAACCCATCCTCAATCAAACCGTCACCTTCGTGAGAAATTATTATGCTAAAAAATAATTGAACTGTTGGCAAAAATGTTTTTTTGAAAACATTTTTGCCGTAATTTTGTTCGGAATGTTGTGCTGAAATCAAAATAAAAAAAGCCACAGGATACTGTGGCTTTTTATTGGGGATGCCTCGTAGAGACGTAACATGTTATTTCACTCCCAAACGTTGCTTGAGGCCGTCGAGTTCGATTGTCAACTCTTCGGGCAGATTGGCGCCGAAACGGGCAAAGTGTTCTTCTATCAGCGCTACTTCCGCTTTCCAGTCGTCGTTGTTCACTTCGAGAACTTTGGCCATCTTAGCTTCGTCCATACCGGCTAAGCCTTCAATGGAGATGACATTTGCGGCGGGTACTTTGCCGATGGCGGTATCGACAGTCTCGCCTTCGCCGTTGCATCGGTCGAAGATATATGCCAATACGCGGCTGTTTTCGCCGTAACCGGGCCATAGGAATTTGCCGTTTTCGTCCTTGCGAAACCAGTTTACATAGAATATCTTCGGCAATTGAGCGCCTTCACGTTGACCTATTGTAATCCAATGGCCGAAATAGTCGCCCATATCATATCCGCAGAACGGGAGCATGGCAAACGGGTCGCGACGGACGCCTGCTTTCAGGCCGATAGCGGCGGCTGTCACTTCCGATCCGCCGATGGAGCCCATGAATACACCATGATTCCAGTTCATGGATTCATGTACGAGCGGTACGGTATTGGGACGGCGGCCTCCAAAGAGGAATGCCGAGATTGGTACACCAGCAGGATTTTCCCATTCCTTGTCGATAGCGGGGCATTGGCTGGCGGGCGCTGTGAAGCGTGCGTTGGCATGAGCGCACGTTTCGCCCGATGTGGGGTCGTGTACCTTGTTCTTCCAGTTGATAGTACCTGCGGGACATTCGCTTCCGATGCCTTCCCACCAAACATCGCCGTCGGGCGTCAAACCGACATTCGTAAAAATACTGTTGGCCTGGAGGCTCAACATCGCATTGGGATTGGTATCCATGGAGGTGAAGGGAGCTACGCCAAAGAACCCGGCTTCGGGATTGATGGCATACAACCGTCCGTCGGCGCCAAATTTCATCCATGCAATATCGTCGCCCACACATTCAACCTTCCAACCCGGTATGGTTGGAATCAACATGGCTAAGTTGGTCTTGCCGCAAGCGCTGGGGAAAGCGGCGGCGATGTATTTCTTTTCGCCTTTTGGATTCGTGAGGCCGAGTATCAGCATGTGTTCTGCCAACCAGCCCTGTCTTTTCGCCATAGTTGAAGCGATACGTAGCGCAAGGCATTTTTTCCCTAACAATGCGTTCCCGCCATAGCCCGAACCATACGACCATATCTCATTGGTTTCGGGGAAATGGGTGATATATTTCTTTTCTATGGGAGCGCAGGGCCATTTGACGTCTGCCTGGCCGGGCGCCAAAGGAGCGCCAATCGAATGTACACAAGGTATGAACTCGCCGCTGTCGCCCAGCACATCGAGTACTTTTTGTCCCATGCGGGTCATAATACGCATGTTGACAACCACATAAGGTGAATCGGTGATTTCAACGCCGATGTGGGCGATGTTCGATCCGAGCGGACCCATACTGAAAGGAATCACGTACATCGTACGGCCTTGCATACATCCTTTGTACAAGTTGCGCATGATTTGTCTCATTTCGTCAGGGTCAGCCCAATTGTTAGTGGGACCTGCTTCGTCCTTTGTCTTCGAACAGATGAAGGTGCGGTCTTCCACACGGGCTACATCGCTGGGGTCCGATTGAAAATAGTACGAGTTGGGATGCTTTGATTCGTTCAGCTTCACACCCATACCGCAAGCTACCATTTCGCCAAGCAGACGTTGATTTTCGGCTTCCGAACCGTCGCACCAATAAACACTCGCAGGTTGGCACCAATCGGCCCATTCCTGTACCCACTGTTTTAAATTCTGATTTTTTGTCATTTTTTTATAATATTAATAGTGAAACAATTACATTTATCCTGATAAAACATCGTATTATCCCCCGAAACTAAGCCGCAAAAATACGTAAAAAAAACGACTTTTTCAACTATGATCAAAGAAAAAAGAAAAAATCGAAATACCTCCCCTGTGTTAGGATATAAAAATTTTTTTGTACTTTTGCAGTGTCGATCTTACGCGTACGTACATTATATTATATATCACTATCAATTTATCCTGACATGAAAGCGCTTGTTTTAGAAGAGTATAACAAATTAGTTTACAGGGATGTCGATGACCCGCAACCGGCTTCAGACGAAGTACTTATCCAGGTGAAAGCCTGCGGTATATGCGGTAGCGACATCCACGGCATGGACGGCAGCACCGGACGCAGGCAGCCGCCTGTTATCATGGGACACGAGGCCTCCGGTCTTATTGTCGGAAAAGGAGCAGGCGTAACCCGTTGGAAGGTAGGCGACCGCGTCACTTTCGATTCTACCGTATATCCTCTCAACGATTGGTATACGCTCAAAGGTCATTATAACCTCAGCGAAGGCCGCGAGGTAGTGGGCGTTTCACCCAAAGAATACAGACGGCACGGCGCTTTTGCCGAGTATTTGGTTATTCCCCAACACATTCTTCACAGCATACCGGATAATGTCAGTTTTGAACAGGCTGCAATGGTCGAACCTGCCGCCGTAGCCGCACATGCTGTTCGTATTTCGGGTATCAACATGGGTGACAGCGCCGTAGTGGTTGGCAGTGGTATGATTGGCGCCTTTATTGTCAGTATGCTCAAAGCGGCAGGCGCAATGCCCGTGATCGCAGTAGATATAGACGACGATAAACTGAAAACGGCCGTCAAATATGGCGCCGACGTCGCCATCAATTCCGCCAATCTATCCGTACCTGAAATCGTTCGCAGTTATACAAAAGATCGTGGCGCCGACTTTGGTTTTGAGGCTGTTGGCGTTTCAGCTACAGTAGGCGTCCTCATTGATTCACTTCGTAAAGGGGCGATGGCGGTCTTAGTTGGCAACCTGTCGCCAGTCATTGAGTTCCCTCTGCAAAAAGTAGTTACCTCCGAAATTACAGTAAAAGGCAGTTGCGCCATTTGTGGCGAATACGAAATCGTGCTCGACATGATTGCAAACGGTATGTTAAAAGTCGACGATATGATTTCAGCCGTAGCGCCATTGAACGAAGGCGCCGAATGGTTTCGTAAACTATACCACAAAGAAGGGAATTTCAATAAAGTAATCCTCGTACCGTAAGATAGTTTTCAGTTTTCAGTTTTCAGTTTTCAGTTTTCAGTTTTTTCATCTAAAACGTTTATATGGAACTTGTTCTTGATTTGAATAAATGTTATACCTATGCCGATTATCTGACGTGGATGGACGAAGTCCGGCGCGAGTTGATTGAAGGGTTTGTCAAACTGCTACCTGCACCCCGCTCTGTGCATGTAGTGGTCAGTTCGAACATCGCATGGCATTTAGATAGTGTGGTTAGAAAAAATAAAGGGAAGTGTAAAGTGCTTCATGCACCTTTTGATGTTCGTTTGCCTAAAAACGGTGAGACAGCCAATGATAAAATATATACGGTTGTGCAGCCCGATATTTGTGTGATATGCGACCTTTCAAAAATCGATGAGGAAGGTTGTTGCGGCGCTCCCGACTTGATTGTCGAGGTCTTGTCGCCTTTGACCGCAAAAAGGGATTTGAACGACAAGTTTTTTCTGTATGAAGAAGCGGGCGTCAGTGAATATTGGATCGTTCATCCCAAAGAAAAATCCGTACAGGTTTTTCTTTTACAGGACAACGGCAAATACGACGACGGCATTGTTTATGAGCGGGCAGTCAAAGTACCCGTTCATCTGTTTAATGACTATTTAATTGATTTAGAAGATATTTTCTCGTAATTTTACCTGTTACTTCCAATCAGTATGAAATCATATCAACTTGCTATCATCGGATGCGGCAAAGTAGCCCATCTTCATGCCAAAGCTATTGGCAACCTGCCCAATGCAAACTTAGCCGCTGTATGGAGCCGCACCCCGGAATCGGCGAAAAAATTTGCGGCGACTTATAATGTAAAACAGTATGGCGATATCCAAACCATGATTCGTGAAAACGCTATCGACCTGGCGATTGTATGCAACCCACATCCTTTTCACAGGGAGGTTGCAGTGGAGGCTGCGCGCGCAGGCGCCCATGTATTAGTGGAAAAACCGCTCGCTTCCACACTCGAAGACTGTGACGCTATCATAGACGTATGTCGACTGTCGGGCGTTCGGCTTGGCGTGATAAGCCAACGCCGCTGGTACCCGCCCGTTCAACGAATACAGAAAGCCATAAACGAAGGCAAATTAGGAACACCGGCGCTGGGGACGGTCAATATGCTGGGGTGGCGCGATAAGGCATATTACGATGCGGATGCGTGGCGCGGCACATGGGACATGGAAGGTGGTGGCGTGTTAGTGAACCAGGCGCCTCATCAACTTGACATCCTGCTCTGGTTCATGGGCGAAGCAGAAGAGGTGTACGGTGTATGGCGCAACCTGAACCATCCCTATATTGAAGTAGATGACACGGCGCTGGCTATCGTGAAGTTCAAAAACGGAGCCATCGGCAATATTATCGTAAGTAATTCTCAAAAACCGGGTATTTATGGAAAGGTACACGTACATGGAAGCAATGGCGCTTCTGTAGGCGTTCAAACCGACGGAGGCGCTATGTTTGTCGCTGGCATGTCGTCGGTACTCGAACCACCTGTGAACGATTTATGGACGATACCAGGCGAAGAACAACTGTTAAACGGCTGGATACGTGAGGATAGCGAAGAATTTGAACGAATCGACCCCACCGTATATTATTTTGAACGACAAATTGAGGAGTACCTGCAAGCCTTGGATGAGAACCGGGATTCTTTGGTTGATGGGACAGCCGGTCGTCGTACAGTGGAACTTATTTCAGCCATATACCGCTCGACCCTTGAGAATAAACCAGTCCCCGTCATTGGTAGAAAAATGTAACAACGGCATCCTGCCGTTGCAGAAACCGACAACGACAAGGATGCCGTTGATACCAAGCATTGTAACAACGGCATCCTTGCCGTTGCATTAGTCGATGAAAGCCTCTTTCCCCTTTCCCCCTGCAATAAAGCCTGATGCAAATGCCCAGTGGATATTATATCCGCCGAGGCGACCGGTGATGTCAATCACTTCACCGCTAAAGAAAAGACCTTTTATTAGCAGGCTTTCCATGCTTTTAGGGTTAATCTCATGCGTAGAAACACCGCCTAAGGTGGCTTCCGCTTTGGAAAACCCTTCGACAGCATCGGGTATAACCGGGTAATGATGGATACAGCCAGTTATTATTTTTCGGTCATTCTTACTAAGTTCGGCCACTTTCCGAGCGGATAATTGCTCCGGTATCAAAGCCTTCACCAAACGTTCGGGCAAGAATTGCGTGACTAAACTTTTTACCGTCAACTTCCCGTTGACCGGTTCGTGCATTTGTAAAATAATGTCTTCCGACGGAAGGAAATTAATTATCACGACATCATCTTTTTCCCAAAAACAGGAAACTTGAAGCACAGCAGGACCACTTATACCCCGGTGTGTAAATAAAAGCGGTTCTTCGATGATTTTATTTTTACCTTTCAATTGAATTTGCACGTTGAGACTGATCCCTTGCAAATTAAGGAGAGACGATCCGTGAGGGAGTATAAAACCGGTAAGTGCAGGTTTCAAAGGGGTTATAGTATGTCCAAATTGTTTGGCAATAGCGTAACCAAAATTTGTTGCGCCAATCTGCGGACAGGCAAGGCCGCCTGTGGCTATCAGCAAATATGGCGATTCGACAGACTGTTCATAAGCCAACTTGCCACATATTATGTGAAAGCCGATTGGCGAATGAATCACTTCCGACACTTTTGTGTTCAGTAAAAAACGGACGCCTGATTTTTCTGCTGTATGAACTAAATAAGAAACGATTTCATTCGCTCCTTTTTTGCAAAAAATACGTCCGAACTCCCTTTCTTCCGTCTCTATTTTTGCTTTTTGCAGCAAATGTAAAACGGATTCGGGCGGAAAGCGCTTAAGCGCATATTTACAGAACGATGTATCAGCGCCGTAATAATCGTCGGCAGATATACGAAGGTTTGTAATATTACAATTTCCTCCTCCTGATATCAGCAATTTTCTGCCTGCCTGTCTTGCATGATCGATGATTAAGGTTTTACACCCTCGATTGGCGGCATGAATAGCTGCCATAAGCCCTGAAGCGCCAGCGCCAATGATAATGACATCAAAATTCACAGAACGATTATTATCAGTTATTTTTGATTGCTTCATGCAACCACCCCGAACTCACGAAGCAATCCAGGTGCAAATCAGGCCTCTGGATTGCTTCGTTTCTACCAATGACGAGTTTTCTATACGCGTCAATATCAGCATTATTGCAACGGCAGGATGCCGTTGTTACAATGTTATTTGTACTCTTTCCTAAACGACGTAGATGATTCCGTCGGGAAATCGGCGGGAACTTTCTGTTTCACCTTTCCAGTTGCCGCCCACTCGGCGCCGCGAAGCAACGTGACTTGAAAGCCAGTACATTGCATAGCGGGATTATTTTCCAACGAACTTCCGGCATGTCCCAATGTGGTATGGAAGATACGCGCTTTGCCGTATTTGACTGTGAAAAGCGACAGTTCGTCTCTTCCCGAACCGCCTGTTCCCGGGTCGGAATGTGCCCAGCCTAAGACATCCTTCACCTTACCCGGCCCGCGCATACGATCATATAACTCATCTATCGCATGAAGCCATTTGGCAGGCAACCCTTTGGTTATGGGATGTTTGGGGCTACTGGTGTTAATTACAAACTCATGCTGCTTGCCATGCGACCCGCCGGAGCCGGGCGAGGTATCATAGAAAAGTTTGCCCTCTTTCAGGTAAATATAAGGCCCGTCGGTCTCATTACGTCCTTCCCAACCGCCGAATCCGATTATCTTATTAAACTCTTCCCATCGCCTGAAGGCATTGTCCGCCGCATGATAAACCACGACGCCGCCACCCTTATTGACATAAGCAAGAAAGGCCTGATTCGTTTCGTCCGGCCAACTGTTGCCGTTATAGTCTAATACTACCAGTTTGTAGGCCGAAAAATCCGGTTTAAATACACTCATATCACCCCCTTTGGAAGGTGTAATGGCGAAATCAACCGTAAAAAGCCCGGAGTTCTCAAGTATCTGCTTGATAGCTATATGGCTGACTTGCCAGTTGTGGTTGTTCTGTCCCGTCACAACAAGTGTTTTAATCTGTGAATAGCAAAGCGTACTACTAAAAAACAGTACGATCAAAACAATAGAAATTATCCTTTTCATACACATATCATTTTTAATAATTATTGTCTTGGCGACCTTGCTAATCTGCCCATTTTAGGCGGCACAAATCGTTTCTCAAAATCAGGTATATTTCCTAAATGGAGTTCTGGTAACATCAGGGATAGATTCGAGGCTATAAATTCGTCGAATTTGATTTCCCTCCCCGTATAGGCCGATTCGCGGCTCATAGCTCCTACTAATGAGGATGTTACAAGTGTTTCCGCTTCTAACGTCATTGACTTACCCGATCGTATATGATTGACTAAATCCATGTGTTCCAATACATACGCGTCTCTTTGTTGATATTGCTCTTTTTCAGCCTCACTGTCGAATTGCCATAACAGATTGCCCTCCAAATCGTGAATTGAATGGTCTTTACTTGTCCATATCCCTTCTGTTCCGATAATGGTTTCACTTACATCGCCTGCGCATCCGTCAATCTGGCGCGCCTGTGCATTGACTCTTACGCCTCCTTCATAAACGATATCAAGGCAGAAATTATCAAAAATATCTCCTGTACGGCGTTGTAACTGCGAACCCATGCCTACCACCGAAACGGGTTTCAGGTGTGAGAACCACTGGAAAACATCCAAATTATGAACCAACTGGTCGATTACATGGTCGCCGCAAAGCCAGTTCCAACTGAAGAAGTCGCGAAGCATATATTCCATATCAGTCCACTGGGGTTGCCGGTCTTTAAAATCCATGTGGCCTTGGTTCCATTTCAACACGCCACCTGTAATTCGTCCGATCATACCTCCGCGTACCCGACGATATCCCTCGATATAACTACGTTGATGATGTCGTTGTGCGCCTGTTTGAATACAAAGCCCCTTCGCCTGCGCCTGACGGATTGCAGCGGAGAAAGTGCGACAGGTGACAGGGTCAATACCGGCCGCCTTTTCACAAAATACATGTTTGCCGTTTTCTATCGCATACCTTGTTTGATCCGCATGAAAAATCGAAGGAGTAGCGATGATAACCATATCAATGCCAGGGTCTTCGCATACTTTCTTATAGGCGTCGAAACCGTAATAAATCTTATCATCGGGAATAGTTATATTCCTTTCCTTAAACCGTGCGCGCAAACCTTCCAATCGGTCTGAAAAAATATCGGCCATAGCTACAAACGTAACATCATTGGCTGCATTTAAAAAGTTAATCGCAGCGCCTGAACCGCGTGAACCGCATCCGATCATGCCAACTCGTAACGGTTTGCCGTCAATCGCCTTATCACCCATCTCCGGTATGACGACCGGAATATCAGACGGCGCTAACTTAAAATGAGGACTTTTATCGTTATTACATGATGTCAATATACTGCCCGTTCCTCCGACTACTCCTGCCGTACCTAACAGCGCTGAGCTGGAGATAAACTGTCTTCTTGAAATTTTTCCTTCTTCCATGATCTTTTATTTTTTCTCGAATGCAGCGTCGAACGCAATATCCGATGGTCTGAAATCAATTTTCTTTACATACAGCGACGATTCGGCTGCGCCATGTTCGCGGTCCATACCGCTATCTTCCCATTCGACGGAAAGGGGTCCCTGATAATTAATCCTGTTAAGCGTACGGATGATTTCTTCGAATTTAATTTTTCCGCGTCCAATACTACGGAAATCCCAATAACGATCGCGGTGTCCAAACGGAAGATGTCCCCCGAATACACCGGCGCTGGTAGGTACATCCGACCACCAGACGTCTTTCATGTGAACATGGAATATTCGGTCGGCAAATTTCTCAATAAACGCTAAATAGTCTACGCCCTGATATCCAAAATGGCTCGGGTCGTAATTAAAACCGAAAGCAGGATGATAATCAAGCGCTTCCAATAGTTTCTGGGATGAAGAGATATCAAAAGCAATCTCTGTCGGATGAACTTCAAGCGCAAACCTTACACCATTCTCCTGGAAAGAATCGAGGATCGGTTTGAACCTTGTTGCCACTTCTGCGAAGCCGGCTTCAATATCTTCGGGAGGTACCGCCGGAAAAGAATAAAGCAAATGCCAGATCGGACTTCCTGTAAATCCTGCTACAGTATTAATATCCAGCATCTTAGCAGCCTCTCCCGCGTGTATCAATTCACCAGCAGCCCGCTGACGGACTCCTTCCGGATCGCCATCTCCCCAGAGACGCGGGGGAAGAAAGCCTTTGTGCCGGTTGTCAATACGGTCGCAAACACATTGTCCGACCGTATGAATGGAAATTGTAAATAATTCCAGTCCGTATTTTGCAAGCGTTTCTTTGATGCCGTCGCAATAACCCTGACTCAATTTCCCAATGTCAAAATGATTTTCTGTACAAAACAGTTCAAGACCGTCGTATCCAAATTCTTTCGCTTTTGCGCAAAGCGTTTCAAGGGGCATATCACCCCACTGTGCCGTAAATAGTGTTACTTTTCGTGCCATAGTATTATAAAATATTAATAAATAAATAATTATCTTTTAAAATGTGATATAAGCAAGTGCAAAAATACAAAAAAAATCTTTCAGTCAAAAATATTTTACCGTTAAACGGTAAAATATTTTTGACTGAAAGATTTTTTGCAAGCACTGATGATGACTGTGAAATATTTTGAAGCGTTTGCCCTGATTTTACAATAGAAATGACTACTTTTGCGGCGGAAAAAATAAGATATCGTGAAGAAATTATACTTGCTTGGATTGTTATTGTTTTGTAAAACAGGGTATTCGCAAAAGGATTCTATCATCCCTTTTGAGGATGCCTATAAACGGGTTTATCAGATAACGAAAGTGACCGATAGCGGGCGTCCGGTGATAGACGGTCGGTTGGATGAGGATTTTTGGGCACAGCAAGGGCAGTGGTCGGAACCATTCGTGCAGGTAACGCCCTACGAACGGGCGATCAGCCCGTCGACAACCAAAGTGAAACTGCTTTACGATACTAAATATATATATGTAGGCATTTATTGCAAAGATGCGGTCCCGGAGAAAATGAACCGTTTTGTAGGTAACCGCGATGAAAATCGAAACGGCGATTTAGTGAGCATTGCATTCGATACGTATCATGATTACCGGGCAGCGCCCGAGTTTAATATCAATCTGGGTGGCAACAAGACCGATTTGATAGTCACTGACAAGCTAAATGTGAACCTGAGCTGGAACGCAGTATGGGAGGGACGGACGTTTATCAACCGTGCCGATTCGTCGTGGACGGCAGAGATGCGTATTCCTTTTAATCAGCTAAGGTATAATCAGTTGGCCGATTCGGATGTGTGGGGATTGCATGTCAGACGAATCATACGGCGAAATAACGAAGTGCAGAACTGGAGTCTTATTCCGCTGAAAAATAACGGTCATGTGTTTTCGTTTGGCGAGATGCACGGCATGACCGACTTGCCCAAACCGCGCGGTATCGAGTTCTTACCATACGTCATGGGAAAGTACAGGAAAGAACCGGAAATTGTCGGCAGTCCGTATCAGAAAGGGTGGAGCGGAAACGCCGGTTTGGATGCGAAGTTAGCCTTATCGGATTATACGCTCGACTTGACGGTGAACCCCGATTTCGGGCAGGTGGAGCTTGACCCTTCCGTGATGAACCTGACAGCCTACGAGATATTTTATGATGAGAAACGCCCGTTTTTTCTGGAAGGGAAACATATTTATGACTTTCCGGCCGGAACGGATATGATGTTTTATACACGACGTATAGGCGCTGTGCCATCATTAAGTCCGGAAGGGATAAATAATGAAACCGCTTTTTCCGAATCAATCAGGAATGTGCCGATCATCGGCGCAATGAAACTGACGGGTGTCAATCGACAAGGGGTGACGCTGGGCGTCGTACAAAGCCTGACGGCGCGCACTTCCGTCCATGTGACGCGCGACGGGCGGGAAACACCGGAGGCGATTGAACCCTTGACGAATTTCACGGTAGCGCGTATACAAAAAAACTGGCAGGGTAATACGCTGTTAGGCGGTATGCTCACTTCGGTCAACCGCTCGCTCAACGAACCACATTTCAAGGATAACCTGATACAAAACGCCTTCACCGCCGGCATAGATTTTACCCAATTCTTTGCAAACCGCTTGTATTATATCGAATCGAAAGGGATGTTCAGTTCGCTGAACGGAAGCCCTGAAGCCATAACGCGACTGCAAACGAACGCAGTGCACTATTATCAGCGGACATCGGGCGGCGATTACTTGGGCGTTGATGCGAAACGCACGTCGTTAAACGGAACAGGCGGCTACGTGAAAGCCGGACGGAAAGGTAACGTTAAATGGTCGTTTTCGGAACAGTTTAGCTGGCTCTCACCCGGTTTCGATCTGAATGACGCCGGTTTTTTGAAACAGGCCGATATGATGTCGAACGAATCAATGGTGGAGTTTCGTCAGACCGACGTGTGGAAATATTTTCGAAATAACACAATAACCTTGTCGCAGGTGAACCGGTGGGATTATGGGAATCGGTCTTTCGGCAACAGTTTTCTTTTCAACTGGAGGAGTATGCTGCTGAACCGGTATGAGGCGATTGTATTACAGACGATTGGCTGGAACCGCGTCGATAGCCGTCGCTTACGGGGCGGCCCGGATATGAGGTTCGGCGAATGGTATGCAGTAGATGCTACTCTCAACACCGACAGGGCGCAGCCGGTCATGTTGATGATGCAATATACGGGCGATTACGGCCTGAAAGGTGATTTCAGCCTGAATACCTTAGCGCCAAGTGTAACGCTTCGTTTGGGAAATCATGTCTATCTGACGGGGAAATTCAGTTACGCGCACAATTGGGATGACCTGCAATATGTAGCGAAAGTGATGCCTGTCAGTATTTCATCCGCATTCTCCACTTCCAATCCTGTTCCGGTTTATATCGTCGGAAAGATGAATCAGCAAACGTATGGATTGACGATGCGATTGCAGGTAAATGTAACCCCCGACATATCATTGCAATGGTATGGCGCACCTTATACCTCGACGGCTAAATACAACAATTTCAAACAGGCGATGAATCCGGAATCCCGTGTAAGGAACGACCGTTTCCACCTTTTCTCGACGGACGATATAAGCGCTGACGCCAATCAATACAGTTTTTTTAAAGGCGCAGATACCTATACCTTTACAAACCCCGACTTCAATTTCAATGAGTTCCGAACGAATTTTGTCGCTCGCTGGGAATACCACCCCGGTTCCACGATTTATCTTGTATGGGAATATTCCACCTCGAACAGGGCGGGATATTATCTCCCGGGCTGGGAAAGCAATCTGGAGCGCATGTTCGGCCTCCCCTCGACGAATATTGTGATGGTCAAACTGAATTATTTTTTTAATCTGTGATCTGTGATTTTCGAAAACCATGATTACCCATTATTTAAAAATCGCTTTCCGCAATATGTGGAAATATAAAACGCAATCACTGACCGGTATTTTCGGGTTGGCGTTCGGTCTTGCCTGTTTCGTTCCTGCGCTTTACTGGTTGCGTTATGAGACCTCTTACGACAGTTCCTATCCCGATGCAGCGCATATTTACCGCATCTATTCCGTTGAAAAGCAGTCGGGCAAGGTGAATGAGTCTTGCCTGTTTCGTTCCTGCGCTTTACTGGTTGCGTTATGAGACCTCTTACGACAGTTCCTATCCCGATGCAGCGCATATTTACCGCATCTATTCCGTTGAAAAGCAGTCGGGCAAGGTGAATGAACAGGTACCGGGGATTTTGGAAAAGAAACTGCATGAACATTTTCCGACATTGGAAGCCTCTACCGTATTTATTAAAGCACAAGAAAATTGTAAAACCGAAGAAACGCCATATTTCAGGCTGAGTTTACTATATGCCGACAGCGCTTTTTTTAATGTTTTTCCGCAGGTAATTATTAGCGGCAACGCTCTACAACCGTTGCATGTTCTTAACAGCATTGTCCTTACGGAAACAGTGGCCAAACGTTTGTTTGGCGATGTGGAAAAAGCCATCGGGCAGCAGGTGCAAAATACAATTCGCTTAGATACTCCTCCTTACATGGTCACAGCCGTGGTGAAAGATCCGCCGCCCAATACGAATGTGTCCTTTGATGCTATTATTTTTCACAATATGCTAAAATACTTCACTGAGTTGCCTGAAGATGTGCAATGGACACAATCTTTCATGGAACTGTATGTCAGGTTTCATCCTCGCGCGGATATCGACGAGCACGCAGAACAATTGCGTGATTTTACATCACGATTAGACACAAACGCCAATATTGAGTTGCGGATGCTTCCTGTAAGCGACGTTCGCCATAAGCTAAACACCGATGTGCCGTTTACGTTGAATTTTATACGATTGTTCGTTGCAGCGGGGATATTATTGCTTTTTAGCGCATTATTCAACTTCCTGAATTTACATCTCGGTTTTTTTCGCCAACGCACCAGCGAAATACGCCAACGCATGGTACACGGGGCTACAAACAGACAGCTCATCGTACAGATGACGTTCGAGTTGGCAGGTTCGCTCATAATTTCGTTAATTCTTGCCTGTAGCATTATCGTACTGACCCGTCCTGTATTTTCCGGACTGTTGGATATAACGATTGATATACTGCCCTTGGTTCATCTTTTTGTTATTTGCGGAACAGGAACGCTAACGTTGATACTGTACGTCGGTTTAATTCCTTTATGGCGGTTGAACAGATTGATCATGCGCCATCTATCGAAAAGAAAAATAATAGGTCAGCCGGCGCTAAGACGTATGGCCGTTACCCTGCAACTTGCCGTTAGTGTTGTATTCATTGTCGCTGCTTTGATGGTAATGATGCAGATGCGATTTATCAACCGCAAAGATTTGGGATTCGACCATAGCGGAATTATTCAGTTGTCAGGATTTCAGGATTATTCGGGAAAAATTCAGACAGCGCTGATGCGCGAACTTTCAGCTATTCCTCAAGTCGAAAATATTACCGATGCCTATTTCGAGCCTCAACACAAAACTAACCATTTAACAATGGTTGTCGAAGTAGACTGGCCCGGCAAACAAACATTCGAAAACCCTTCTTTTCATTTTATCCCCACTGACAGCCGGTTTGCCGAAACATTCAGATTAAATTGGCTTACAGGAAAATGGTGGGACGAAGGCGAACAGAATAAAATCGTTCTCAACGAGGAGGCCGTTCGTGTAATGGGACTTAGTGAACCGGTAGGCACCATTATCAGTATGACGTCCCCAGATGATGTCTCTATAATGGAAGAATACGAAGTAGTGGGCGTAGCGAAAGATTTCCATACGCTATCCCTACGCAATCGAATCTATCCGACCATTATCATGCCGTCCTCCGATCTAAACAACATTTTGTATATCCGTGCTGTATCCGGACAGGAAAACGAGGCAATACGACGAATAACCTCTATCCTCCCCGGTATTGACGCTACTATGGCAGACGTTCGCTTGACGTCGCTTAGTGAGTTGTACAACCGTCTAAATCAATCGGAACAGATTGGCTTGCAACTATTTTCCGTATTGGCAACGGTTTGCCTGCTTATTTCACTGTTCGGTATATATGCCGTAGCCACTGCTGCTACTCAACGACGGCGCAAGGAAATAGCTATCCGTAA
>Ga0099364_10000628_pt1 | contig 60206 bp, 38 predicted proteins | sample TergutTh196P3_FD_73070 | JGI IMG/M metagenome (GOLD analysis project Ga0099364, IMG submission 73070) | Microcerotermes parvus P3 segment gut microbial communities from Pointe-Noire, Republic of the Congo - Th196 P3 | ecosystem: Host-associated > Arthropoda: Insects > Digestive system > Gut ... | reverse complement strand
TCCGCTCTTTTTGTCCAAAAAAAAAAAAGGACCCGCCGGGGGGCGAAACCCCCCCCCGCTGAAAGGGAAAAAAACCCCTCGCCGGAGGCGACCCCCCCCCCCCCCCCGGAGGGGAAAAAATAAAACCCCCCCCATACTCAATTTAATAGGCCCCAGCGGAGGCCACTAAGCCATTGTTGAAACTCAGGGTTGTGGTGAAGGCGAAACAGGGCGGTGTCCGTCAAGGCTTTTTGGGGGTTGCTAAAGCCGTTTTGCGCGGCGAGCACCAGCATCCTCAATGCATTGCTGTCATCCTCGGCCAAGGCATAGTTGCAGGCGGCCTCATAGGCAAGCTCCGCTTCCGGCTCCAAGTTGAAGGCGGCCTCTCCCGCCTGGGCTGCTTGGGCATACTCACGCCGCAAACGGAAGACGCTTTCCGCGCAGAGGTAGGCCTTGGAGAGGCGTATATTGGGCATTTCACGCACCTGGGAAACTTTGCCCAGGCGCAGCAAGGTGCCGGCCCACTCATGCAGCAAGGTGGGGTTTTCCGAGAGGAGGTTGGCCATCTCCCAATAGTGCAAAGCCCGCTCATCCTCCCCAAGCAGGGAGAAGGCGGCCGCCATGGCCTGAGGAGGTACCTCAAGGCCCTCGGCTTGAGAGAAATGGTTTAAGGCCTTGCGCCCTTGGTTGCTTTTTATGGCCAGCCAACCCGCCCAATAGTGCGCCTGCGCGCTCTCTTCAGGCGGCAGAGCGCTGGCCAAAAGGTTTTCAGCTTGCTGAAGGCCTTCAGCATAAGCGCCCTCCTCCAGCAGCTTTTTAATGCGGACCAACTCCTCCGAGGCGGCCTCTGCAGGGGCCTCTGCGGAAGCCTCTGCGGCAGAGGCCTCCGCTGAGGGGGCTTTGTTGCGCAAAAACTCCACAATAAACATGAGGGAGCGCAACACAAAAAAACCTACGAAGATGGCCATAAACAGGCTTCTGCTCAACAAAGCCCAGGCGAGAATGGGTATTCCACAAAGCAAACCCAACACTTGCGTATAAAGAGGTGCACGCTGTGGCGCAAAACGCATAAAAAAGAGGCCGGCAATACGCCCCCCATCCAAAGGCCCTATGGGCAAAAGGTTAAAAGTGGACCACAGCAGGTTAGCCCAGCTAAAACCAATGCAAATATAGTGTATTATGCTGGGGTTGTTGTCCCTAAGCAGAAAAAAGAGAAAGCCAGAAAGCCCCGCCAAAACATAGCCCGCCAAAGGGCCCGCCAAGGTTAATACAACCTCCTTCAACCACGGCAAAGGCTTTTCCACCGGCGTCAGCGTATAACCCCCCATGCCAGCCAATACAATGGAAGGCTTGTTGCCAAAAGCCAAACTCGACCATGCATGCCCCAACTCATGGACCAGGACAGAAAAGCTAATAACAGCTAGCCAACAGGCAATGGCCACAGGGAGGGGGGGCAGGGGAATTTCCAAACCATAGGAAGGAAAAAGGAAAGCAATAACAAAGTTGAGGTTATATTCAGCAAAGAGGAAAGCGAGCACAAGGCTGAAAACAACATGAGAGGTGCTCACCTCAACAGGAATTTTTCCAATAGAAAACCTAAACATGCTCCACCTCAGTTATGCCCGTTAAAAGGCGTTGATGGAAGCCATTTGCTGCCAAAAAGGGACAAAGGCCAGGCTACCCCCCAGGGCCTTCCACAACAAGGCTAAAAATAGGGCTAAAAAAACAGGGCTAAAAATAGGGCTAAAAAACAGGGCTAAAAAATAGGGTGCCAAAAAGGAATACTCCTCCTAAATAGCGGCCAGTGCCATACATTGCCTCTTTCTCCTTTGCCACCCCCTATGCCTTGGCGCCCATGGCTGGCGTCAGCGAGGAGCCTTTTCGCCTCATTGCCCGCCGCATGGGGGCCAGCCATTGCCCCACAGAGTTGGTGAGTGCACAGGGCTTGCTTCGCCAGGGCAAGGGCAGCTTGCGCTATGTGCAACATTGCCCCAGGGTGGAGGTACCTTTTTGTATACAGCTGTTTGGTGGGGAGGCGGGGCCCATGGCAAAGGCCGCCCTGTATGCCCAAGCCATGGGGGCACAGATGATAGACATTAACATGGGCTGCCCCGTCAAAAAGGTAACAAAAACAGGAGCAGGCTCCGCCCTGATGCTCTACCCACAGCGTGCGGCTGATATTTGCAAAGCCATTGCGGATGCGACGGGCCTGCCCATAACCGCCAAAATCCGCTCCGGTTGGGATGCTCAAAACCAAAACTACCTCCAAATGGCCGAGGCCCTCGCCAAAGCCCATGTGGCTGCCCTGGCTATACACCCCCGCACGCGGGCCCAAGGCTATGCCGGCAAGGCGGATTGGCGTGTTATTGCACACATAAAACAACACTTCGGCTCCACCTTTGCCGTGCTGGGCAATGGGGATGTGCGCTGCGTGGCCGACGCAGAGCGCATGCAGGCCCAAACCGCTTGTGACTTTGTCATGGTGGGCCGAGCTGCACTTGGAAACCCTTGGATTTTCAGAGAGTTATTGGGGGGAGCCCCACCCACCCCCCAGGAGCGCTGCCTTGTGGCCTGGGAGCATTTTGAGGCCCATGCGGCATGGGTGGGCAATAGGGAGGTGGCCATACGCAGCTTTCGCAAACAGTGGGGCTATTATTCCCATGGCCTGGAGGGTGCGGCGGCCTTTAGGGTGGCTGTACACGGCATTTCAGAGTTTGGCGCCTTGCACCGTGTGGTACATGCTTTTTTCATGCAGGCAAGGCGCATAGAGTGTACACCCTTGTTGGCAGTTGAAGGCCCGGGCTAGGTGGAGCCACTTCTTAACATATGAAAGAGCAGCATATGCTATGCCATGTGCTATGTTGGCGGGGCTGTGTTGGTGGGGCTGTGTTTGGGGTTGTGTTGGTGGGGCTGTGTTGGTTGAAGTGCTTCAGTGGGCTTTGCTTCGGGTTTTAGCAAGAAGTGGGTGTTAAGCTCTATTCTGAAGGCCGGAAAAGAGGCTATTGCATGAGGTTTATAGAACGAGGAAGGTTGTGGCGGCAGTGGTGTTGGCCGTTGCAGGTGTTTTTGTGTTTAGGGCTGTGTCCTCTGCTGTGTTTGGGTGTGGCCTGCAATGCAGGCCTCAGTGCTTTGCCTGCTGCAGAGGGGGAAAACCCAGAACTCCCAGACAACCCAGACAACCCGGGAAACCCGGGCTTGCCTTATTTTCCCCCTGCACCTGTTTTTGAGTTTTATGGGGATATAGCCCCCAACCTCCTTGTTTCGCGAGGCAAGCCGGCATTCAGCTCCGTGGGGGGCAGTCAGCCTTCGCGCATTAATGATGGGAATTACCGTTGGGATGGGGGTGGCTCCTGGACAAACAATGGCCAAGCGGCGTGGATAGCCATACGCGTGGGGGAGGGGCCCAGGCGTGTGTTGGTGGAATGGTCCTCAGGGGCCAACTATAGCTATACGGACACAGGCTCCGGTGCACCGGCTGCCTATAGCCTGGAGGTGTCCTCGGACTCAACCCATGGCGGGGATGGCCATTGGGAGGAACGGGTGAATATAAGTGATAACCGCGTGAGAACACGGACTCACCTCTTGGAGTTTGAGGGCATGTCCTGGGTGCGCATGCGGCTCCACTCGGGAGCGCGTGCCAATTTGGATGAGATTGATGTTTATGATGCAACGCATGCTGTTGAGTTAAACGGCAATTTTGACAGTTGGTTTTTTTTGGGGGACTCTATTACGGCGCATGCTTTTGATCGCTCCAAAGCCCATGGCTCCTTTGCGGAGAATGTGAGCAGGCGGTGGCCACAATTTTTTCCCATGATGGTGAATGGCGGCGTAGGAGGGGACAGGACACAGCATGCCCTGGCCCGCCTGGACAATGCGCTTGAGCAGCACCCTGCCATTCAATTTTGGGCGGTGTGTTTGGGCAGCAACAACGTAGGCTCCGGCAATGACGGTTATGGCTTGGCGCAGTTCCGCTCAGAGTTGTTGGAAATAACAAGGCGCATTCAGGCCGCAGGCCGCATTCCCGTCCTTCCCAGCATACCGTTTATTGGCCGTTGGGATGAGCAGAGGCAAGCCTGCCAACCCACGCGGCCGGATGTACCCAAGTTTAATAGGGCCATTGAAGAAATAATGGAAGAGACAGGAGCGCTGCCGGGCCCCAACCTCTATGCCTATTTTGCTGCCAATTGCCGGCAATTGCCGGATGGCTTGCACCCCAATGCAGAGGGTTATACGGCGATGAACCGGCTTTGGGCAGAAGCGGCGGCTTCCATTTATGGTGCTCAGCAATAGCCTTCCACAATGGAGCCGCACTGCATTATAAAGTGCACAGCAGCCTCAGCGGGGGGCTGACTCAAGAGTTTGAAAACGTGGGAAAGCATAATGAGCAAGTGTGCAAAGGAGGAGGAATGGATTTTCGACATGTTTTATATTTTGTGACATGGTTTATTTGCTTAAGCGCCTGTACAGGGAGCGTGAGTGGAACCGGAAGGAGCGGCGGCGGGGGTTGCGGCAGCGGCGGGAGAGGAGAATGCCAGGGCGAGAATTGTGGTGAAATACCCATTCCTCCGGGCTTCCCTAAAACTTTGGTTTCCGCGGGCAAGCGAACAAGCACCTCCTCAGGCCAAAGCGCGGCCATGTTGGTGGATGGAAGGTTTCGCGGCTCCTCCTCATGGAATGCGGGGAGAAGCTTGCCGGCCTGGGCTGCCATTGAAGTGGGTGGCGGCATAGGCGAGCTGCTCTTGTCCTGGAGCTCTTCAGGTAACTATGACTACCCTGAAATACGCTATGGAGCCCCCGCCTCCTATAGGATTGAGACTTCGGCCAACAGCAGTGATGGAAGAGACGGCACGTGGAATGAGGTGCTGACCGTGAGAAACAACACGGTGCGCGCAAGGACGCACTGCATTCCCTTTGCCAACCAACGCTGGCTGCGCTTTGTGGTGCTCAGCGATGCGGGCACCGAAAACGGCGTGCAAATAGACGAAATTGAGTTGCATGACAATTCCGACGGAAAAATTGACGGTTGGTTTTTCTTTGGCGACTCTATTACGGCGCATGCTTTTGATAGACAAGAGTCCCAAAACCCGGCCTTTGCCAGCTTGTTGTGGGCGGCAGACGAAAACCATTATCCCCTGCAGGTGAATGGCGGTTATGGCGGTGACACAGCGCGCTGCGTTTCAGCAAACAGGCAATGCTCCCTGGAGAGGCTGAGGCAAGCTTTGGATGAGAATGAGGGCTATAGGGTGGTGGCCCTTGGCTTGGGCACCAATGACTTTGGCGCCATGGCGGATTACCGCACAGCCATGAGGGCTCTCATCCAAGAGGTACAAAGCCGGGGCAAAATTGCCATTATACCCCTCATCCCCTGGGCCAGAGGCCGAAGTGAAGCCACCCAGGAGGCGATGAACCAAGTGGTGGATGAGTTGAGACAAGAGTTTAACCTCCCCAGAGGGCCTGACTTTTATACACATTTCCGTGCAAACCCCTCTCAGCTCCGCGACGAGTTGCACCCCAATGCCCAAGGCTGCAAGGAGATGAACCGCCTCTGGGCAGAAGCAGCCAAAGCCGTCCCCAGGCCCTAGACCGCTTTTTGAGGTTTTTGGGGTGTGGGCGGGGGTTGTTGCTCTGTGGCCTCGGTGTGCATGGGTATTTCCAATTGCATACCGTCATTGGCGACCTCGACGAGGCCTTTGAAGGTGGCTTTGGCCTGGTTGACGAGGGGGGAGCTGTCCACATGGAAGCGGGAGGAGAGGTGCGTCAGCAGGAGGCGGTGGGCCTTGGCGAGGTGGGCAATTTCTCCGGCTTCGCGGGCTGTGGAGTGCCTGGTTTGCAGGGCGCGCTCTTTCTCGTCATCCGAGAAGGTGGCCTCGTGGATGAGCAGATCCGCGTGGGTGGCTGCTTGGGCGAAGAGGGGGTTGGGTCGAGTATCCCCGGAAATGGCCAGCACACGGCCTTTGCGTTTCTCGCCGATGACTTGAGAAGGCAGAACCATTTGGCCCTGTTGGTTTCGCACGGCATGCCCTTGTTGCAGGCGTCCGAAGTCCGGCCCGGGTGCAATGCCCAGGCGCAAGGCTGTTTCGAGGTTAAAACGCCCGGCCCTGTCATTCTCTTTGAGCACAAAACTCAAGGCAGGGACGCGGTGGTCCGCGCGCACCACGCCGACGGACAGCCCAGGGAGAGACAGACACTCATCCCCATTCAGCTCCACAATGTCCACGGGGAAAGCGAGTTTTTCAATGCCAAGGTGCAGGGCCGTCAGGAGAATGCGCTTTGCGCCCACGGGGCCAAACAGTTGCAGGGTTTCTGTGCGCCCCCCCATGCCCAGCGTGCGCAGAAAGCCGATGATGCCGAGGTAATGGTCCGCATGGAAGTGCGTGAAAAAAACCCGTGAGACGGCAAAGCCCGTGCCATAGCGGATCATCTGCCGCTGGGAGCCTTCTCCACAATCAAAGAGAAGCAGCTCTGAATCTGCCTTCACCATAAGCCCTGACACATTGCGCTGCAGCGTAGGGGCTGCAGCGGAGGTGCCCAGAAAGGTAAGGCGCAGGAGGGAGAGGCCGTTGCTTGCCATGGAGGTGTCGAAGTATTTTCAGGAAGTGGAGCTCTCCTGTGTGGCGGGACTCTCTGTGGGAGCGGAGTTGTTTTCTATGTTGTTTTCTCTGTTGTCTTTGGAGCTGTCCTTAATGCGCATGCCATAGAAGGACTGATAGATGAAGAAGCAAGCGACGACGAAGAAGGCCGCAGAGAGGCCCAGGGTGGTGGGGGTGGCGACAAACCATTTTCCTTCGGCTTGTGCCCCAAGGGAAATGGCCAACTCCACAGCAAGCAAACCAAACAAGGTAGTAAATTTAATAATGGGGTTGAGGGCCACAGAAGAGGTGTCTTTGAAAGGGTCTCCCACGGTATCACCAATAACGGTTGCGGCATGCAACTCGGTGCCTTTGGCTTGCAACTCTGTTTCGACGAGTTTTTTGGCATTGTCCCAGGCGCCGCCGGCATTGGCCATAAAGAGGGCCTGGAAGAGGCCAAAGAGGGCGATGGAAATGAGGTAGCCGATGAAGAAGGCGGGCTCATAGCAAGCGAAGGCCAGGGTGGCGAAGAAGACGGCGAAGAAAATGTTGCGCATGCCTTTTTGCGCATAGAGGGTGCAAATTTCGACGACGCGCTTAGAGTCTTTGACGGAGGCTTTGCTGACGCCGTCGAGTTTAATGTTTCGCTTAATAAACTCCACCGCGCGATAGGCGCCTGTGGCCACAGCCTGCATGGAGGCACCCGTAAACCAGAAAATAATGGCGCCGCCGGTTACAAGCCCCAGGAGGAAGGGTGCATTCACCAGAGACAAAAACTGCAAGCCTTCTTTGAGGCCGTCTGTCACGGAGAAGAGGATGGAGAAGATCATGGTTGTCGCGCCGACAACAGCGGTTCCTATCAGCACCGGTTTAGCGGTGGCCTTAAAGGTGTTGCCTGCGCCGTCATTTTCTTCGAGGAAGAGTTTGGCTTTGTCAAAATCAGGCTCAAAGCCGAATTCTTTTTTCACTTCTTCTTTGACGTTGGGGACTTCTTCAATGAGAGACAACTCATAAATGGACTGGGCATTGTCGGTGACAGGGCCATAGGAGTCAACGGCAATGGTGACGGGCCCCATGCCGAGGAAGCCGAAGGCGACAAGGCCGAAGGCGAAAATAGGGGAAGCATCAATGGTGGTGCCTGTCAGGGGGAACAACACGCCAAGCCCTTGCAGAGAAGTCCAATAGGCCAGGCCCATGAGGCCCACCATAACCATACCCAGCCAATAGGCGCTGAAGTTGCCGGCGACGAGGCCGGAAATAATATTCAGCGAAGCCCCGCCCTCTTTGGAGGCGGTGACGACCTCTCTGACGTGGCGGGAGGAGGTAGAGGTGAAAGCTTTAACCATTTCGGGAATGAGGGCGCCGGCGATGGTTCCGCACGTAATAATGAGGGAGAGTTTCCACCACAGGGAAGCATCCCCTGCAATTTCGGGAATAAGCAATTTGGAAACGAGGAAAGTCATGCCGATGGAGACGGCGGAGGTGATGAAGACCAGCTGAGTGAGGGGCTTTTCAAAATCCATTTTGGTGGCGTTTTTATATTTGGCCTTTTGGATGAGGGAGTTGAGCAGATAGGAGAGGAAGCTGGTCAAAATCATCGTCACGCGGATGGCAAAAATCCAGACGAGCAATTGGATTTGTACCGAGGGGGAGCCTGCCGAAGCGAGCAAAATAAACGTAATGAGAGCGACGCCGGTGACGCCATACGTTTCAAAGCCATCTGCGGAGGGGCCCACCGAGTCTCCGGCATTATCACCTGTACAGTCGGCGATGACGCCGGGGTTTCTGGCATCATCCTCTTTTATTTTGAAGACAATTTTCATCAAATCCGAGCCGATGTCGGCAATTTTGGTGAAAATTCCGCCTGCAATGCGCAGTGCGGAAGCGCCGAGGGACTCGCCGATGGCAAAGCCGATGAAGCAGGGCCCTGCCAAATAGCCTGGAACGAAGCAGATGATGATGAGCATGAGAATGAGCTCCACGGAAATCAGCATCATCCCAATGCTCATGCCTGCTTTGAGGGGAATGTCATAAGTGAGGAAGGGGCGGCCGCGCAAGCTGGCGAAGGCGGTGCGGGAGTTGGCAAAGGTATTAACGCGTATACCAAACCACGCGACGCAGAAGCTGCCGGCAATGCCCAGGAAGGAGAAGAAGAGAATAATGGCAACGCGCATGGCGCCGGGGACTTGAGCGGATTCGCCTTCTGCGGGAGCCAGGAAGCCGAAATACCACACCATAATGGCGCCGATGAAGAGTTGCAGGAAGAGGATGAATTTCCCCTGAGTCAACAAATAGGTTTTGCAGGTTTCATAAATGAGCTCTGAAATTTCTTTCATTGCTTTGTGGACGGGCAATTTTTTGAGTTGGGAATATTGGATGAAACCAAAAATGACGCCGATGAAAGACAGGGCGATGCCTATCATGAGGAGGGTTTTTCCATCCATGCTTCCCAGGAATGTTTCTGTGGACAAATCCGGCAAAACCAGGTTGGCTTCAGATGCGAATGCCAGCCCTGGAAGCAGAGCCACCAGAAAGCTCCAAAACTTTTTGTATTTCGACATTGCTTCTCCTTTGGGTATGCCGCGGCGCAATAGCATGATAGGGCGCCAGGCCGAACGAGAATTAGAATTATTTTAAGAAAAGGCGAATGAGCCCATAAAAAAGGCGCTCAAACAAGCTTTATTTGGGGGCAAGTTCAAGCGCCTTTGGGGCTGACGGGGGGTTATTTCTGAGGTTTTGCAGGTGGTTTGGCCGGCAAGACGGTGACGTGGGCGGTGGAGCCCGAAATGCGCTCACCTTTTAAGGGCTCAACGCGTCCTTGGAGGGTTTGGGCCAGAAAGGCTTCTGCTCTGGCATAAAAATCCGTACGGTTTTCGGGGCGGGCGAAGCCATGTCCCTCATCCGAATAGAGGACATAGGTGACGGGCAGGCCATTTTTTCTCATGGCTTCCACAATTTGTTGGGACTCGGCTTCTTTGACTCTGGGGTCGTTTTTTCCCTGGGCGATGAGGAGGGGGATTTTAATTTTGTCCGCGGAGAAGAGGGGAGAGACTTTTTGAAGCAGCTCCCTGTCCTTGGGATCGTCAATATTGCCCATGCGTTTATCGAAGGTAGCGCGCATGGGTTTCCAATAAGGAGGGATGGATTGCACCAGCGTAATCAGGTTGGAAGGCCCCACAATATCCACGGCACAGGCAAAAACATCCGAGCTGAATGCGGCCCCGGCCAGTGCCGCATAGCCGCCATAGCTGCCGCCCATAATGCATATTTTTTTGGGGTCAGCGGTTTTGCGTTGAATGGCCCATTTGACGGCATCCAATAGATCTTCATGCATTTTGCGGCCCCATTGTTTGGCACCGGCATTGAGGAATTCCTTCCCAAAGCCTGTGGAGCCCCTATAGTTGACTTGGAGGACGGCATAGCCGCGGTTGGCCAGCAGTTGGACTTGTGGATCATACCCCCAATTGTCGCGTGCCCAGGGCCCGCCGTGTACGAGGAGGACCATGGGGAGGTTTTGCCCTGAGGCCTTGGGTGGAAGGCTCAAATAGGAGAGCATCTGAAGCCCATCTCTCGTGGGGATGTGGACGAATTCCATTTTGGAGAGTTTGGCACCTTCCAGTTTGGGTCGGTTAGAGAAGAGGAAGGTGGCGCTTTTGTTTTCCCGGTTATAGAGGTAATATTTAACAGGGCCGTCGGAGCGCTCTGAGGCGACAGTCCACCGTTTGTCGTCCAAGTCTCTGCTGATGAGGTTGAAGACGCCGTCGTCGAGTTTTTTGAGGGCTTCAAAATCTGCCCAAATGTCTCTGTCTTTAATTTCCCACAAGGGTTTTCCTGCGTCATAGGAGACAGCCTGAATATGGTATCGGGTGGGGTGCATCAGAATGCCATGGCTGTCAACATGGGGGTTGTGGGCAATGAGGGTTTCGGTCCCTTTTTGCAAATCTCTCTCGACGAGGCGATCTGTATTGCTGCCCAGTGTCGTCGAAATATAGGCTTTGTTCCCGTCTTCAGAAAAGCCGATGATGCCTACCTCTTCTTCCCAACCTATTTTGAAAAGAGTCCTCCAGGGGGTTTGGGCAGAAGCTCGAATGCGAATTTCTTTTTCACCGGAGGGCAATTGGGCATAGGCGCCTCGGACGACGAGGTTATGGTCTACATCCCAGCTGGTGACGTCTCCTGGGTTTTGCGTGTCCGGCGTCAGGGAGCCTGTGCTCAAGTTGAGGCGATAAATATCAAAAAGTGTTCTATTGCGGAGGTTTAAGCTGATGAGCACCTCATCGGGTTTTTTGTGGCTTAAGCCCACGACGCCTGTGCGCACATCCACAAAAGCCGTATAAGCGTTAACCAGCTTGGTATGCACGTTGACGCCAAAGAGTTGCCAATCCTCATTGCCGTCCACATCCTGCATATAGAGGAGGTGTTGGTTGTTATAGGCCCAGAAGAAATAGCGGATGCCGCGTTTTTTGTCCTGGGTGAGGACGCGCTCGTCCTGCTTGTCCACGCTGCGTACCCACACTTGCAAAATGTTGTTTTTGTCAGGGGCGAGATAGGCCAGCCATTTCCCATCCGGAGAAATTTTGGGTGAAGCTTTCTCCGGGTTTCCCAGGAGCGTGTCGCGAGGAATGAGGGGGACTTCTGCCCCGGCAGCCGAAACACCAACCAAAGTTGTCATAAGCATTGCTTTCAAATTCAAAGAGAGTCTCCTTTTTGGCACCATTTCTCATTGTGGGCACAATACCTTGCCCCTTAAGGCCTCACGCATCGGCGCAAAACCCCTGGACACAGACAAGACAGCACTTTGCCCGCGCCTTGTGTTTATAAAGAGAATATTTCAAGAGTCCACGCTTAATACACGTTGAATATAAAGAATACTTCAGCGCATGTTTTGAAAACCCACCGAAGGCCTTCAAAGCCCACAAAACATATACTGCCCGTACTGCCTATAGCCTTTCTATACCCTTCCCATGGGACGGCCTCTTCCCATAGACTGTTCATGCTTTGCCCATGCCTTGCCCATGCTTTGCCCATTAGGTTGCCATGACAGAAGAAACCCAGCCCCATTTTCTGAATATAAACAAGGAGCAACTGAAAAACCCCTCTGCGTTGAGCCCTTTTATTGAGCATACTTTGTTGAAAGCGGATGCAAGGCAGGCGGAGGTGATAAAGCTGGCTGACGAGGCCATGGCCTTTGGCTTTTGGGGGGCATGCGTCAATGTATGCCAACTCAAAACTTTGCTCAAAGCTTTGGGAAACTCTGCCGTGAGGGCGGTGGCGGTGGTGGGTTTTCCTTTGGGGGCGACATTGCCGGAGGTGAAGGCCTTTGAGGCGCACAAGGCCATAGAGGCAGGGGCCGCGGAAGTGGACATGGTGATGAACATAGGTGCGTTGAAGGATGGGGACTATGCCTGGGTTTCCAAGGACATTGCTTGTGTAGTTGAAGCCGCGAGGGGTGCCTGCACCAAAGTTATTATAGAGACGGGCTTGCTGACAGAAAGAGAGAAAGAGGCGGCCTGCCTGTTGTCCAAGTCCTCCGGGGCACATTTTGTGAAAACCTGCACAGGTTTTGCAGGGGGCAAAGCGACGCAGGCCGATGTTGCACTCATGCGCCGCGTGGTGGGGAGCGGCATGGGCGTTAAAGCCTCTGGGGGCATTTGCACATTTGAGGAGGCGGTGGCCTTGTTGTTGGCGGGGGCCAACCGGCTGGGCACCTCCTCTGGGGCCAAGCTGGTGAAGGGTGGCTGGTGAAGGGTGGAATGGCGCCGGCCCAAAATACAAAGTACATGCCCCAAAGCAGATGGGCCTTTTATTTGTGTTGAGGCTGTGTATGTGAGGGGGCATGGACAACAAAGTATTGTGCGAGCGAGCGCTGGCATGGGCGGCGGAGGATGTGGATTTAGAGGATGCGGCGCAGCTCAGAGGGTGGGTGAGCCAAGGTGAAATGTCGGCTTTGCAAGCGTGTATGGCGGGTCCTTTGCCCTTTGGTACCGCGGGGCTGCGCGGCATTATAGGCCCTGGCAGCCATGCCATAAACCGCTCCGTGGTGCGCAAGGCAAGCCTTGGGCTTGCGCGCTACCTCAAAAAGCAGGTGGAAGGCGCACAAACCCGAGGCGTGGTGGTGGGGAGGGATGTGCGAAACAAAAGCGAGGTTTTTGCGGCAGAGGCAGCCGGCGTATTTTTAGCAGAAGGCTTTCGCGTCTTTTTTTGGGAGGAGCCATGCCCGACGCCACTGGTGCCCTTTGCCGTGCTGCAGGTGGGCGCAGCAGCGGGTGTTATGGTGACGGCAAGCCACAACCCCGCCGCCTATAACGGCTATAAAATATATGGGGAGAATGGCGCCCAAATAACGCCCCCACATGAGCGTGGCATTGCCGAGGAAATAAGCCACACCGGCCCCGCAAAGGACATTGCTGTGGAAGCCCTGGGCATGGCGGGTGAGCGGTGCACAAGCCTTGGGGCCTCCATGAAGGAGGCCTATTTAAAGAAGGCCTTGGAGCTGTGTATATGGAAAAAACCGGCGCCCCTAAAGGTGGCCTACACAGCCATGCATGGGGTGGGGACACCCTGGGTAGAGGCTTTGCTGCAGAAGGCCGGCTATGAGGCCATGCATAAAGTAGAGCCCCAGTGCACCCCGGATGCCACCTTCCCAACCGTTTGCTCCCCAAACCCCGAGGAGCCGAGCGCCTTGGCCTTGGCCAAACAGCTTGCCGAAACGTGCCAGGCACAACTGCTTTTGGCCAACGACCCGGATGCGGACAGACTGGCCGTGGGCGCCAGAAATGCCCAGGGAAAACTTCACATATTTTCGGGGAACGAACTCGGAGTGTTGTTAGGACATTATTTGCTGACGCGGAAGGAGTGGCGCAGGCCTTTGCTTTTGAGCACGGTGGTATCCAGCGTGTTGTTTAGGCGGATGTGCGAGGCTTTGGGTGCAAGGCATGAGGAGACGCTGACAGGTTTCAAGTGGATTGCCAACCGTGCGTTGGAGTTGCGCAGGCAAGGCGCTTGGGAGTTTGTTTTTGGTTTTGAAGAGGCCATTGGCTATGGCGCAGGGGATGCGGTTTATGACAAGGACGGCATTTCCATGGCTTTGTTGGTGCTGGACATGGCCTCTTTTTGCGCTGCACAGGGCACGACACTGGTGGGATATTTGGAGCAGATTTTCAGGCGTTTTGGTTTTTATACTTCGCGTCAAAAAAACCTGAATTTTGCGGGAGGGGGTGCTGCGGAAAAAATGCTTGCCCTCATGGAGGCTTTGCGCAACAATCCGCCTCGAAAATTGGGAGGGTTGAATGTTGTTTCCAGGAGCGACTATCAAAGGGGGTTTTCTATGACAGGCTCAGAAAGCAAACAGCTTGAGCTTCCCCCTTCCAATGTATTGGCCTTTGTGTTGGAGCAAGGGCACCGTATACTCATTCGGCCTTCGGGAACGGAGCCCAAAATAAAAATTTATATGGAGTGGTGTGAAGTGCTGCGAGAAGGAGAGCCTTTGGAGCGTGCGGCATGGCGTGCTGAAGAGAGCCTTCTTTGTTTGGAGCAGGATTGTTTGCGTCAATGGGTTTCCCCTTAAACGGGGTTTCCCCTGAATTGTTTTTCCCTTCAATGGAGTGTGTATGAGCATGTTAAAAAAGCACTGGGTTGTTTTAGGACTTTTCTTGTTGGCTCCCGTGGCATTGGCAGAAGACGATGCTGAAGGAGGCTCGAAGTCTTTTGATGTTTTGGGCGGCTTTACTTTTGACAAAGGCCAATCTGCCATACAAGTGGGCATAGGCCAGCCGGGGCTTGAGACGAAATTTTCATATGGCATTAGCTCCAAGTTTAATGTGGGAGGTTTGTTGGCGTTGAATTGGGGCGAGCCTGCTGATTTTGTGCTGCGCATGCAAGCACCCATTCGCTATTCTTTCTATGACTCGGGCAAACTGGGCCTGGCCGCGGGCGTCTCTGTGGGCATAGGCCTCTGGTTTGGCAGCGCCGCTGGAACAGCCGTTACCATTCCTTTGCACATGGATTTCAGCTCCAGCTATAGAGTGAGCAAGGAGCTGAGCGTTTTGGCCGCCTTTGAAATTCCGCTGGAGCTGTGGACCAAAAGCCAATTTAATATGTTTATTCCCTTGGTTGCATCTGCAGGTTTAGAATATTATCTTTCACCCAAGCTCAAACTGTGGTCGCGACTTCGCTCGGGGCATACGTTTACGGTGAGGGCGAAAGACAACTGGCTTTGGGCGTCTGGTTTTGGTGGTTCCTTCCATGTGGGCGCAGCCTTGGTTCTCTAGGCCGTTTCTCCTTTGAGGTGAGCATGCTTTCTCGTTCCATTCCCAAAGCGGAATAGGCAGAAGGGAATGGAGCGAGGAAAAAGAGAGCCGTGGCGCTCTCTTTTTTTCAGAGTTTGTTTTGAGCAGCCTTTTTTTCAAAAGTACCCCTGTGTAGGCGGTTTTTTTCGCAGGGGTTTTTTTTGAGTGTTGGCGGGTTTTGAGTCATTTTATGGAGAATGGCGGAGGCGTAGTGAGGGTTTCTGTTTCCACAAAATGTTTCCACAAAATTCTTTTTGGAGAGCTCCTCCTATGAACAAAAAAGTGCTTTTGGCTTTGGGTTTTTTTTTATGGCAAGCAGAAGCTTTTTCTGAAGGGCAGAGCTGGTCGACAGTTGGCGGCAAAACGCTGGGCAGGGGGGCTTCGGCCATAGACGCAGGCGTAGGTTGGCCGGGGCTTCACGCGGATTTGCTTTATGGCATACATAAGAAGATGCACTTGGGTGTCCGTTTTGCTTTCAACTGGGGCGTAGAAGGCTCTGTCAGAAACATATACCCGGGAATGAAGCTGCAAGGTTTGCTGAAGGCCACCCTTTTTGATGATGGTTTTTTGTCCTTTGCGCTGAAGTTTGAGCCGGGTTTTTTGGCCTATTTCTACCCCAGGAGTACGCTAACCCCGAGGCGCTCTGAGTGGGGTTTTACATTTCCATTGGGGACGCAGCTGGGTTTTGCGGTGATGAAGCCTGTGGTTTTGGGCCTTCACTTGGATTTGCCTATGTTTTTGATATTTGGGCGCTCGGGCTATTTCCAAATTCCCCTCCTCATGGGCGGGGGCATGGAATATTTTATTAGCTCAAAGTTTTTAATAAATTTTGTTGTGAAGATGGGCCCTTCGTTTAACACCAATGGGGGGAGCACCCTTTTCGTCATGGAAGCCAAGTTTGGAATTGCCTACCGCTTTTTTTAAGGCAGCACCTTGCCTGGGTTGAGAATGTCGGCCGGATCAAAAGTTTTTTTGAGTGCACGCATAAGCGCCAACTCTTCAGGCGTACGTGAATAATGCAAATAGGGGCGCTTGAGAAGGCCAATGCCATGCTCTGCGCTGATGCTGCCCTGGTGTTTTTGCACGAGGGCGAAAACGTCATTATCCACCTCGCTGGTTTTGGCGAGGAAGGTGGACTTGTCCATGTGCTCAGGTTTGAGGACGTTGACGTGGAGGTTGCCATCCCCAATGTGGCCGAAGAGGCAAATTTCCCAGGAGGGATATTTGTCGGCAAAAAAAGCCTCAAGGCCTTTGCAAAACTCCAGGAGTTTGGCAACAGGCAGGGCAATGTCATTTTTGTGAGGCATGCCCGTAGCCGAGAGGCTCTCGCTGATGGATTCACGCAACGCCCAGAGTGCTTTGGCCTGTTGTCCACCTTGAGCCAGTGTGCCGTCCAGCACCAGCTCCTCTTCCATGCATTGGCCAACCCAGGCCTCAAGGGATTCTGGGTTTTCTGTTTCAACTTCAAGCAAGGCATAGTGGCTGGAAGCTGTTTCAAGGGGCATGTGCAGCTTGCGGTGTTGTTGTACGCGCGCAAGGCACTTGTCGGTGAAAAACTCAAAGGCGCATAGGGTGAAGGGGGCTTGGCGTGCGCGAAGGAAGAGGCGGAGAATGTCTTCCAGGCTGCGCGTGGCCAACAAGAGGACATGAGGCATGGGGGGAATGCGCACGAGTTTGAGTGTGGCTTTGGAGATGATGCCTAAAATGCCTTCGCTGCCGATGAAGAGTTGCCTCAAGTCAATGCCTGTGTTGTTTTTTTCCAGGGCCCCCCCCAGTTGCAGGACGGTGCCATTGGGGAGGACAACCTCAAGCCCCAGCACCCACTGGCGTGCCAGGCCATAGCGAATGACGCGTACACCCCCCACGTTGGTGGCAAGGTTGCCGCCAATTTGGCTGGAGCCTTTGGCTGCCAGGTCGATAGGCCAAAAGAGGTTATGTTGAGCGCAATGCTCATGCACCGCTTCCGTGGGGGCGCCGGCTTCTACCTCGAGCGTTTGCCCAAGCAAATCCACCGCGCCCATGGCGCGCATTTTGTCGAGTGATAAAAGGGTTTCCCCCTGCGCAGCCACGGCGCCACCGGCAAGCCCCGTGCGTCCTCCCGAGGGGACGACGGGGACGGCAAAGCGTGTGCACAGTGCCATATAGCGAGAAATTTCTGCTGTTGTCCGGGGGAAAACCACAAGCGAGGCGTTGGGAGAGAAAGCCCTGGTCCAGTCCACGCCGTGGCTTTGCAGGAGAGCTTCTTCTGTGCTGAAAAAACCTTCGGGGAATTCTGTTTTAAGGGCATTCCAAAATTCAGGAGTGAGAGGCATGTGCTGAGTTTAACTTGCCACTCGAATGAAGCAAAGAAGAAGCCTAAGTCCATAGCCCACCCCAAAGTGCTGCCCAAAAGAAAGGCCGCCCAAAAATGGGCGGCCTTTGGAGGTTGGGCTAAAAAAACCTTAGCCTGAGTTGTTTGCCAACGTATTACTCAACGGTTTCGACTTTGTCGGCAGGTTGGACAATGACGAACTCAACGCGGCGGTTGGCCTCACGTCCGGCGGCAGTGTCGTTGGTTTCTACAGGCCTGTCAGGTCCAAAGCCTTTGGCCTCGAGACGCTCTGCCTCAACGCCCTTCTTGAGGAGGTAGTTGCGCACAGCGTCTGAGCGGCGCTCAGAGAGTTTGATGTTGCTCTCATATTTGCCCGTAGAGTCGGTATGTCCTTCAACAACCACCTTTGGAATTTCTGGGTGCTCTTTGATGATTCGAGCAATCTCATCCAAGAGTATATTGGAGCGTTTTTGGATGGTGGCCTTGCCGGTGTTGAAATATACCTTGTCGTTGATGACGAGCCTCTCTCGTGTAATGACGACGACGCTCTTCTTCTTCGGGGGGCAACCGTTGTTTTCAGGAGGTCCTGGCTCAAACGGGCAGCTGTCAAAGCGATCAGGAATGCCGTCACCGTCGGTGTCTTTGTCAGGGCAGCCTTTCAACTCGGGAATGCCTGGCTCGTTGGGGCAAGCATCCTCATCATCCGGAATACCATCACCATCGGAGTCCCTAATGGGGCAGCCTTTGTTAGAAGCAGGTCCTGGCTCATAGGGGCACTCATCCTCATTGTCGGGAATGCCGTCGCCGTCGGAGTCAGGTGGTGGGCACCCGTTATATTCAGGCAAGCCCGGCACTTCTGGGCACTCATCGACATGGTCAAAAATGCCGTCACCATCGGTGTCTTTGGCGGGGCAGCCTTCCTCTTCAGGAATGCCTGGCACTTCGGGGCATTTGTCTTTGCCGTTGGGAATGCCGTCACCGTCAAGGTCCAACTGGGGGCATTTGCTTAACTCATAAGGTTTGCCTTCAATGCAGGGAGCCAGCCCTGGGGTAGCCAGTGCAATGCCACCCAGGACGCGCCAGTTGGGTGTACCTGGGGCTTTGCCGAAACCTTTGGCACCCATGGCAAAAATTTCAAAAATGTTGCCTGCAGTTCCCCAGCGCAAGCCGGCGAAGGCTTCACCGGAGAAGGGGGCTTCTACGAGTGGAACCAAAGCGCGGCCACCCACCTCAAAGCGCAGGCCTTCGTTGGTGGTGGACAAGGCCAAGCCTGCCGTCATATAGTTGCCCACTTCGCTGTCTTTTTCAGCCAACACTTGTTTGTGGCGAAGGAGAGCGCCCACTTCCAAACCCAAGCGGAAATAATCTCCCAGGCTGCGGCCGGCTCCAATGCGGGGGTTGAAGCCATAGTCAATATCACGTGTCAACGCATGCGCGGAGCCCAGGGGCAAGGTACCACCCAGGTGCAAGCCCAAGTCCAGAGGGTCGCCATAATATTCGGACATAAACCCAAAGCGGAATTGGAAATAGGGAGTGCCCAGGGCTTTTTTGCCGACGGGCAGAAAGCCTGTGGTTGCCGCGTCGTCTCCTGTTTGGCTGAAGACATAGGGCACCTGCGCGCCAATTTCGAGCCATTTCGCTACGGAAATGGCCATGGTGAGGTGTCCCGTAGTACGTGCGTCGATGATATAGCCGAGTTTGGTATCATCAGGGTTATAGACGGCCAGAGGCTGGCTTTGATAGTGGCCAACCAAGCTCACGCGAAATGAGCGCTCCGGCAGCAAATCGCCCGTGCTGAGCAGCAAGTTGCTTCGAGCTCCAGGGTTGAGCGTGAGCAGTTCGAGCTCAAAGGGCTTCAGAGCGATCGGTACGCGTGTCTGGCCGAAAGCTGCAAGCCCTATACAGCCCGCCAACAATAATAATAAACGTTTGTGCTTCATGCGTTCTCCTTGTCGCCGGTCTCTTGCTGATGGCCGGAAATATTTGAAGTAAAACATAGGAACATAGGAACATAGGTGAAAAAAGGAATTAATGCTCAACTTTCCCAACCCCAACTAACGAATGCCGAAACTTAGACTGGCACCATAGTTCCCCCATTGGCTTCTTCCTTCTGGGGAAAGCCCTGCGTGACCCGCCAGCCCGAGCTCCACAGGTCCAACCAACAGACGAAGACCTACTGCTGCAGCTGAGGCAAAGCCTCTGCTGGATATTTTCTGACCGTCCACTTGGGCAGCCAGGAGGAATTTTGGCCACATATGCCATAAAGCGGAAATAGAACCAATCCAGCCTGAACGCAAGGAATTGGCATATTCTCCTGCAAAACCTTGAGTGGTAGAAACTGAAAACCCCTTGCTGTGGTAGCCAAAAGTGCCCATGGCGCGCAACCTCAAGAGGGTTTCTGTCGGCTGGCGTTTGGTGCTGATTTTGCTGGAGAAATTAAGGTTGCCGGCAAAGTCGGCGGCAAAGCCTGCTGTCCACTGAGGGGAGAGGTGTTTTGTCAAGGGAAATTGCATTTGTGTACCGATGGCCAACTCTGGGTATATAAAGGATATTTTCCCTGCTTCTGCATTGGAATTGGTGGGAGGAGGCTCATCTTTATTGACGAGGGAGACGTTGGCAAAATAGCTACCTTGTTTGAAGGGGGCATCCAGGCGTGCGGAGAGGCGCAGGCCCGTGGGTTTATCTGTTTTTTTGAAAAAGTCCACGTCCAGGGCGGTGTTGAGTTGGAGGCTTTCGGGGAGATAGGTGGTGGGCAAGGCCAGGCTTCCCAGTGTACGCTCGCGCAGAATGGCCGTGTGCTGAGCATTTTCCGGGAAAGAGGGTTGAGGCAAAGCCCTCCGGGCAGAGGGGTGAGAGGGTGTTTCCGGGCTTTCTTGGAGGTTGCCTAGCGTATAATCTCCCCAGAGGACATGGAGCTGATAGGGGCGGTGGCCGGAGAGGGTGGCTTTGAAAGTCTGGTTATCTTCGCTGGAGAGGGGGCCGACGAGGGTGCCATGGAGGCCTTGGGCTTTGAGCTGGGCGTCCTGGGGGATAGGGGCTTCGAAGACAATCCACAATTCAGGTTTTTCTGCTTTGTTAAGGTGCATATGCCAGCTGAATGGGGGAGGCATGGTTTCCACCTCTGTGCTGATGGATTGTTGAGCATCCATTGTTTTAAACTCAACGAGGTGTTTGCCGGGGTGTTGAATGACGAGGGGGAGCGAAGCCAATTTTCCATTGAGGAAGACAGAAACATCCTCGGGCAAAATTAAACCCATGTTGAAGGGAACTTGCCCCGTGGTTTTTTGTGCAGGGCTTTGGGTTGTTAAAGCCTCTGCGGAAGCCTCTTGTGCGGGAGTTGAGGGGGCCTCCACTTTGAGGATGTCCAAGCGTTTGGGTGGGGAAGGTGAGCTGATGAGTCCAGTTTCGTCAATGGTGCGCATGCGCACATAGGAGGTACCGGGAGGCAACTCTGAGAGGGGGAATTCCGGGTTGTTGGTGGTTTTTTCAAGAGTGGGGTGTTGGAAGAGGCTGTCTTGTGCGACCTCGACGCGATAGAGCAGAGGTGAAGCGGAAGGAGGCGAGGGGGGCTGCGTCCATTGTAGTGTGGCGGCGAGTTGTTGAGTGCCTTGGGTGAGGTGCAGCTCATGGGTTTTAGCGTTTGCCCAGGCGGGAGGGTGAGGCAGTTGCATGGGGGGCTCAGGAGGAGAATTTTTTTGAACGCGGACGCCCTGGCCGGACTTTAAGCGGACGGATTTGCCTTGGGCGGTTACTTTGGCTTCGCCTTGTTGGATGCTGACGCGGCTGGTTTGGTTGGAATCCACATCCACAATGGCCTGGGTTGCGCGCGCAGAAACTTCCACAGAAGGCGTAACAATTTCCACTGGGGTTTTGCGCAAATCCGCCAAGGAGAGGCCCAACTCTCCTTGCAGCAGCTTGACGCCGCCGGCTTTTTTTGAGCGGGCTTTGGAGCTGCTTCCCCCATAAATAACAATCAGGGCATTTTGTTTCATTTGCAAAGTGGAATGGTCCCTAAAGAGGATGTCTGCGGAGGCCTTAGAAAGCGTGTGGACTTCGTCGAGGCGGAACAGGGGTTGGTTGCGCTCAGCGTTTTTCCACTCATTCATTTTGGCGCTGCGGGTGTTGACGGTGGCGTGAAAGGCCGTGAGTGTAGCGTCGGATTTGAGGTTTAAGTTTTCTTGTGTAGCAGCGCGCAGCCGGACAATGGAGCCTGGTTTTAAGTTGTGTGGCAGGGGGCCCATGTCATTGTGCTCATGGAGGCGTGGATATTCAGAGGCGCTGCCAAAAAACTTTTTGGCGATGTCCATGCAGGTATCGCCGGGTTGGACGACATAGGTTTCAGGGAGCTCACCGGATTTTTGGGCGAGTGCGGTGGAGCTCAACAAGAGGCCAAGCAACAAGGCATGCTTCATTCCAGCACCTCATAGACGAGTGTAGTCGTCGATTTGGTGTGCAAGGTTTTGTCGCTGACGCGCTTGAAGAAGGAGGTGGTGTCTTCCTTAATGAGGGAGCGCGTGGTTTCGCTCAACAAAATTTGCCCTGCTTGTGCAGAGTCTTCGAGGCGAGCCGCAATGTTAACGGTATCTCCAATGACGGTATAGTCCATACGTTTTTCGCTGCCGATGTTGCCAGCCACCGCTATTCCAGAGTGCATCCCCATTGCAAGTTGTATCTCCACCCCCCATTTTTGGCGCCATCGCCGGTTGCCCACTTCTAACCAGCGCCGTAGATCTTCCGCTGCCAATAAAGCCATTTCCGCATCGTCCGGGTGAGATTCGGGGAGTCCCCAAACAGCCATAATGCAATCTCCGATGAATTTGTCGATGATTCCTTCCCGCTTGTGGATAATTTCTGTAGCTATACTGAAAAGCTCATTAAGCAAAGAGACAACTGTCTCCGGGGGCAGCGCCTCAGAAATATACGTAAAACCGACGACGTCGCAAAACAATACGGTGACGAAACGTTTTTCTCCCCCAAGTTTGAGTGCATGGGGGTTTTGAATGAGTTTTTCGACAATATCTGAAGGGAGATAGCGAGAGAGCGCCGAGCGCACCTGGGTTTCCTGTATCAGTTTGTCCTCATAGGCCCTTAACTCTTGGAACATGCTGTCAAAGGATCTGGCCAGCGCGCCAAACTCGTCTGAGCGCATGCTGAGTGCGGGCTCGACTTTTTCAAATTGGCGTTTGGCCAAAAGTTGTGTGGCATGTGTCAAGGAATGCAGGGGCTTGCTGATGCGTCTGGCCAGGAGAATGCCGGCTGCCAGCGCCGCAACGAGGCAGGCAAGGAGGCTGGGCAAAGTCCACAGGAGGGCGGATTTGAGATCGCTAAAAGCATCCTCGCTGGGGTGGGTGAGCACCACGGCCCAACCCAGCTCAGGCATGGGCAAAACCGCCCCCAGCATCAACACACCCTTCTCTTCAAACTCGGCGACGCCTTTATAGTTGACAATGCTGGAGCCCCCTCCGAGGACTTCAAACAAATTGCCGGGGGTGAATTTTTCTTCTGAGTTGAGGAGGTGGACATTGGGGTGGGCCACCAAATGGGCCTCTTTGTCGATGATGAAGAGGGTGTTGTGGCGGAAGGGAAGCTTTTCTTGCAAGCTGGCGACGAGTTTGCAGAAAAGGTTGAGGTTTATTTGGGAATAGAGCCAAGCGCGGGTTTGGTTTTCTGAGGCGTCAAAAACCCTCAAGGCGACTTCCAACATGGGGCCTTCGGCTCCGTTGACGGTTTTGCCTATGCCGAGGTTATGGGCTTTGTTGTGGACAAAGCGGAATTCCGGCAATTTTTCCGGGAGGTGAGAGGGATCCATGGAGCCAAGGGCTTTGGCGACGAAGCGGCGCTCCATATCAGGGCCATAGACGGCGATGAAGTCAAGCAATTTGGATTCAGACAAAACCTGTCCCATGAGGTTGAGCCGCTCCTCCTCCGCAATGTCGCCTCCCTCCAGCAAGGCCATGCCGATGGAGACAAGCTGGCTTTGGGCCTGCTCCAGGTGGTGGGTGACTTCAGCGGCGGCATGCTCCGAGAGTGCGCTGTCCAAGCGAAATACATAAAGTTTAATGCGCTCCCAGAGGCCCGTGGCATTTGCCCAAAGCAACCCCAGCACCAAGGGCAGGGTGATGAGAAAAATAAGAGCGACAAGACGGTGAAAGAGCCTTGGGAAGAGGGTTTGGACAAACGTGTTAGGGTGAGGCATGTGACTCCTTAAAGAATTTTCACTGGTACCCTATGGGGTTTCTTCATTAAGCTTGCTTTGTGATTGGCGAGGTTATTTCAGCTAAATTCCGAGTGGAACGTGTTGTGGCCCAAGGGGGCATGGGCATTGTTTATGAGGGCACCCACCTCCATTTGAGGCGCAAAGTGGCGTTGAAAGTTTTGCATACCCACTTGGCACAAGATGACACCATGGAGCGTTTTCGTCGAGAAGCCATTGTGTTGGCCAAGTTGGACCACCCTCATGCCGTACGTATTCATGACTTTGGAATTCACCATGGAATGCCCTATATTGCCATGGAGTTTATTGATGGCATAGAGTTAGCTGAGGTGTTGGCGGAGCAGAAGTTTTTGTCTCTCCCTCGAATTGTCCACTTGGGCGAGCAGGTTTTGGAAGTGCTTTCTTCTGCGCACAAGCTGGGCATTGTCCACAGAGACTTGAAACCCGCCAACATTATGCTTTGCAAGACAGACGCCAAAGAGGATTTTGTGAAGGTGGTGGATTTTGGCATTGCCTTTTTGCGCACACAGGATGAGCCGCGGATGACACAGCTGGGCCACGTGCATGGCACGGCGGCCTATATGTCCCCGGAGCAATGCCGAGGCAGAGACATTGATGCGCGCAGCGATCTATATTCCCTGGGGTGCATTATTTATGAGTTGATTTCCGGCAAGCCCCCCTTTGTTTCGGATGGCAGCATTGAAGTATTGTCAGCACACCTCTACCGTGAGCCCATGCCCTTGAGGCGAGCTTTTCCTGAGCGGGATATACCGGTTGCCATGGAAGCTTTTGTGATGCGTGCTTTGTCCAAACAAAGGGAGGCGCGTTTTTCTTCAGCAGATGAAATGCGCAAGGAGTTGACTCAAGCCTATAAAGAGAGCGGCCTGAGAACAGCTCGCCCCCCTCGGACTCCCACACTCAGCCAAAGCTCCGAGTGGTGGGTGGGGGACGCGGACTCTCCCCCCATTGCGCTTTTGGAGTTGAGCATTGATGCGGCCTCGCGCGACATTTTGCTGACTACACTTGGGGCTTGTGCGGTGAAAAGTGCACGCGTTGAGCCAGGGGACAGCTTTGTAGGCTATGCTTTGGTGATGGTGCTTTCGCAAGATGGGCAACAGGGCTTGGAGGTGTGCAAGAAGTTGCTGGCGGCTCCTTCCCCACCCCTGCTGGTGCTTTGTGGGCCCGAGGACAATTTAGAGTTGATGACCACCTCCATTGGCATTGGCATACACGACTATATTCCCTTGCCTTTTGACCCGGTGGATGTTGCACGCAAAGTGGCACGCATCCTCCGCCGCCACGGGAAAACAGCCCCTGGCCCATGAGCGTGGACACACCCTCCAGTTTGCCATACACCTGTTTGCCATAGAGCTGTTTGCCATACACCTGTTTGTCAAACAATGTGCTTATAATGAGTGTCCATGCACAAGAGGGAGAAGAGAAGTGTGTTGCGGTTTTGGGTTTTGAAGAAGGAGACTGTGCCAGAAGAGAAAAAGTTTTTTCAGTTATATAATGGGGTGAAAATTCCATGAAGAAGCTCGCAGAAGCAGGAGAAGTTTTGCCCTTGGCTGGACGCCAACGCGGGCGTGTTTTGGTGGTGGATGATGATGTTGGTTTGTGTGAGCTGATTAGGCTGCATTTAGAGGCGCTGCATTTTCAGGTGGACGTGCGGACTTCGGCCAAACAGGCGCTTGAGCTGATAGGCTCTGCTGACAAGAAGTTTGATGTGGTGGTGACGGACTTAAACCTCAACCAAAGCTCCGGTATTGATCTGTGCCTTGAGATAGGCAAGGTGAAGCCTGGGTTGCCGGTTATTATTATTACGGCATTTGGGAGCATTGAGACGGCCATTTCATCTGTGCGCGCAGGCGCCTATGACTTTATTACGAAGCCTCTGGAGTTTGATGCGTTGGCATTGACGTTGGACAGAGCGGTGCAGCACTATAGCATGCGCGAAGAGTTGACGCATTTGCGCAAGGCCATGGCGACGACTCAAAGTTTTGGGGAGCTTATTGGTGAAAGCGCTGTGATGACGGAGGTATTTCGCCTCATTGAGCGGGTTGCGGCTTTGTCTTCTTCCATTTTGGTGACAGGAGAGAGTGGAACAGGAAAAGAGTTGGTTGCACGTGCATTGCACCGGCTGAGCGAAGTAAGAGAAGGGCCTTTTGCTGCCATTAATTGTGGGGCCATGCCGGAGACCTTGATGGAGAGTGAGTTGTTTGGGCATGTGAAGGGCGCGTTTACGGATGCACATGCAGACCGGATGGGGGTTTTCCGGGAGGCGGACGGGGGGACGCTTTTTTTGGATGAGGTTGGGGAGCTGCCCTTAAGCGTTCAGCCGAAGTTATTGCGTGCTCTGCAGGAAAGAAAAGTACGTCCGGTGGGAGGAAACCGTGAGGTGAGTTTTGAAACACGCATTGTGGCGGCGACGAATGTGGATTTGGAGGAGGCGGTGAAGACGAAGAAGTTTAGGGAAGACCTTTATTACCGTTTAAATGTCATCCCCATTGAGTTGCCCCCGTTGCGTGCGCGAGGGAATGATGTTTTGTTGCTTGCACAGCATTTTGTGAAGCGCTTTGGAAAGCGCAAGGGCCAAAAGGCGGTGCAAGGGTTTAGCCCTGAGGTGATGGAGCGTTTGTTGGCCTACCCGTGGCCTGGAAACATTCGCGAGTTGCAAAACTGCATTGAGCGCGCGGTTGCCATCAGCCAGGGAGAAATATTATGCCTGGAGGATTTTCCGGAGAGGATTTGGCACGACAAGCTTGAAGCCATGGATGTAGCAGAGCCTTCAACCTGGCTCCCCATGAGCGAGGTAGAGCGCCGCTATATTTTAAAGTTGTTGGAATATGTAGGCGGGAACAAACGACGTGCGGCCCACATTTTGGGTTTTGACAGGACGACACTTTATCGCAAGCTGCAGCAATATGAGTTGAGTGGTTTAGGCAAATAAGCTTTCATGGGGCTGTGAGAAGAAAAACCACAAGGAGGGGGGGTGGCTTTATGAAAAAAAGCAAGGTGGGGCTCACTTTGGTTTGAAAAAGGATTTTTTTTCAGCATCGAAGAAGCATGGATTTTTCTCGTTTTGGGAAAGGATTTGCATATGTGGATTGAAGTTGCCGTTATGGCTTTGCTGTGTTTCCAAACGCCCCAAGAAATGCCCACAACGCTTCCTGCTGAAGAAGCGCCGCCACCCACACCCAGCCTTTCGGCAGAGCAAGCAGCCCAAGCCGCTTTGCAAGCAGCCCAAGCCGCCCAGCAGGCCGCCGAAGCAGCGCAAAAAGCGCTTGAGTTGATGGAAAAAGCGCAAAGGCCTCCAGAAATACAAGCCGCAGCTCCCCCAGCCGACAAAGCGCCGCCTTCGGCTTCTGCATGGACAAACTCTGCAAATATAAACCTTATTTTTCTTGCGGGGAACTCGAGCAGCATCAGTTTGAATGGGAAAATAGCGCTCTCCTATAAGACGGCGGATTGGATTTTTGGGGGCCGGGTTTATGGTGCCTATGGGCGGGCGCGCCTGGGGACAGCGAGTTATTCTTCAGACATAGCGATGCAGGGGGGTGTGGATTTGCGCATTGACAGGAGGTTTAACCCGGTGCTGGGCACGTATGGGATGGCGGGCATTGAGTTCGATCACATCAAATCCATAGAAGCACGTCCCTTTGCCGAATTGGGGGTGGGGGTTATTTGGATAGACGAGAAAGCCAACAATACGCAGAAAAGCTTGTTGTCGACGGACTTGGGCTTTCGCTATGCCTATGAGTCCCGCTTCCGCTATTATCCAACCAACGCGGAAATTCCATTCCTCAAACCGGAGGATGTTTCCAGCGAGCCGAGGAATATACCCGATGTGCAGGTGGTGGCGCCGCGCGTAGCTTTGGTTTTTCGCCATATGCTGATGGACGGCGTTACTTTTGCGGAAGACTTGGAAGTGTTGTGGAATATTATTAACGCAGAGCGCTTTTGGATAAACTCAACCTCCAAAATTCTTGTACGCCTCAACACCATTTTCTCCATAAGCACAGCCTTAACATTTAAATATGACAGCCAACCGGCCGATGGAGCCAAAAAACTCGACACCATGCTCTCCTTGGGGCTGGACGCCGTATTTTGAGAAGGTGGTTTTTGTCTAGGGCCTGCGGCCCTGCTGCTTTCACCTTCAGCTGGGGGGAGGGTGAGGCAAGCTTTAGCTTGCCTCAAACACACCACCCTTATTGCCTTATTGGATGTGCAAAGGCATGTCCACAGTCTGCCCCAAAAGCCCTGGGAGGCGGTCTGACAAATATACCCATGGGCTGCTGAGGAATGCTGCCGGGAAACCTTCCCTTCTTCGCAAAATTTCAGCACTGCTGTTGGCGCCGTCGGGGTTATTCGGGCCTATGTTGTTCCAACTGATGCTGCTGCCTGCACTGTTTCGCATACCGATAAAGGCATGGTTGCTGATTAAAGTGCCCGTGCTGTTATATCCATGCGCCACGCGTCCGACGTTGTTGGTTCCGCTAACCCTTGGGTTTAACGCCAGGCTGTTTTGTAGCGTTCCATAGTTGTTATTGCCCACCAGGCCGCCAACATCAAGGTGGCCGTTAATGCTGCCTGTGGCATAGCAGTTTTGCACCAAACCATAAGAGTTGTCCCCCACCAGGCCGCCAACATCAATCTGGCCGTTAATATCGCCCGTGGCATAGCAGTTTTGCACCGTGCCGCCATGGTTGATCCCCAGCAGGCCGCCGACATTCTCGTTCGTGCTAGTGACACTGCCTGTGGCATAGCTGTTTTGCACGGTACCTTGCTCGTTATAGCCCACCAGGCCACCGACCCAACTGCTGCCGCTGACACTACCTGTGGCATAGCTGTTTTGCACGGGGCCTTGCTCATTATAGCCCACCAGGCCGCCGACATAATAGCTGTTGCTGCTGCTGCTGACATTGCCCGTGGCATAGCTGTTGTCCACGGTGCCTTGGTAGTTTTCCCCCGCCAGGCCGCCGAGCCTGCTGTCACCGCTGACACTGCCCGTGGCATGGCTGTTGTCCACGGTGCCGAAGTAGTTCCACCCCACCAGGCCACCGACCCAATTGCTGCCACTAACACTACCCGTTGCATAGCAATTTTGCACGGTGCCTTGGTTGTTATAGCCCACCAGGCCGCCGATATTTTCCTCGCTGCTGCTGACACTGCCCGTGGCATAGCTGCTTTGTACTGTGCCTTTATAATTATAGCCCACCAGGCTGCCGACGTGGTTTCTCCCTCTAACGCTGACGTCTGTCAGCCTCAGGTTTTCTAGGGTGGCGCCTTCGCCTATATAGCCAAACAAACCCTGGTAGTTGTTGCCAGAGGCACGGATGCGAAGACGGAGAAACTCGTAGCCGTTGCCATTAAAACTGCCCACAAACGGGGTGGTCGTGGTGCCTATGGCTGTCCAGTTGCTGGCTGTAGGCTGCGCAGGCTCGACAAGCTCAATTTTTTCCGTCAGCCTATAGTGCCGCGTCAGGCCTTCCGGTGTATTGGCATAGCGGTTGAAGGCCTCCATATTGGCCTGCCTCAGTGGAATGGCGCGGTGGTTGGCGGCAGCCAGGCCATCTCTAATGTTCATGCGGGTGGTTTTGCTTTGGGCTGTATAACCCTCTATGTTTGTCAGGTCCACATGGAGGGTTGCATAGCCTTCAGGAAACGCGGCCTGGCCATTATATTCCACAGTAACATGAAATGTTTGGGTATTCCCCTCGGGGCTGCTTTCAATTTCAACAAATGTGAGTCCGCTGATGAGGCCTATGCTCAGCCCCGCCTTGCTGGCGTCATCCGCATTGTCAAACCCTGAAACCACAACCCTCAAAGTGGTGGAGCGCTCACCATAAGCACCATCTATGATGGGGGTGAGCGTTGCCGTGCTGGGGCTTATGGCAATATTCAGGCCTTCAGCTGAGGGAGGCCCCCATTGGGCATAAACGGTGAGGTTGCCGCTAACAGGGGTGTTTTCGGTGAAAAGGGATCCACTCCCATCGGCCGCCGTGTTCCACTCCACAAAGCGATGGCCCTCCCAGGTGGGTGTTTCAGGCAAGGCATCCAGGGTAGTGGCCGGCGGAACAACGGTTTTGCTTTGAGGGCTTGCCTCGTTGTCCCCACCGTTTTTGTCAAAAATAACAGTATAAAACCCTTCCACCGGGCTGGTGTTTTCTTTCGGTGTGGAAGGGCAGGCACTGAAGGCCGCGCCCAACAATACACACAGTGCGCCAACGGCAAAAGGTTTTGCAAAAAATCCTTTGGGCAAGTTTAAATTTATATTTCCAGCTTGTGTCATTCTAAAAGCGTCCTCAAGGGTTCCGGCCCCCTCACTCAGGCTGTCTCATACAACATTTATACGCCAGTGTGGGGAAAAGAGCTTATATGCCCTAAAACTCAGATAATGTAGCCAAATTCATACATGCAGCTGAGTTTATATGGTTAAATCCATGTCATTGAATTCATGTCATTGAATCCATGTCATTGAATCCATGTCATTAAATCCATGTCATTAAATCCATGTCATTAAATCCATGTCACTGAATCCATGCAATTGAATCCATGCCATTCAACCTATGCCTTTGGAAGCTGGCCTTTGCCCAAGGGTGTTGTTTTGAGCATTGGGCTTGTGGGGCAACGCCCGGCAGGGGCGTTGTAACATGCGCGAGAGCTTCTCTTTCACATGCTCTGCTCGGATCTGTTTTTGCCTTGGCAAAAAAATAACGGGCCTCGTCTGTGCAAGCTTCTCGTGGGGGATCGGCGTCCGCGAGGGTGAAAGAAACCCTTTGCCAGCAGGAAACAAGAAAAAAAACCACACTTTTATGGGTTTCCCACAAAAAAAGCGCAAGTCATTTGAGTGACTTGCGCTTGAAACACGGCTCAGGAGTGAAACTTTGGGTGCTTGTGTTTAAAGTCTAACAATATTTTTTGCGCATGGCTTCCACGTCTTTCTTGCTGATGATGCCGTCAACCTTTCCCTTGCCCGCACCTACGTCGAGCTCGTTGCGAACGGAAGGATTTGCCAGGAGGAATTCGATGGCATTTCGCAGCGCAGGAGGCAAATTCTTATCCTTTAATGCCGCGTTCAGATCCTTCTCGCTGATTTTGCCATCTTTGCGACCTATTCCTGCGGCGGTATCGAGCATATCAAAATGCATGCTTATTTGGTTGATAGCGTCTCTTCGTTGCTCTGCAAAGGTTGGTGTTCGAACTGGAGGTGTCGACACAGGCGCTGTCTGCGTTGGTGCCTGGGTTTGAGGCGTCGACGCAGGCTGTGTCTGGATCATATCCGAGTAGCGCTTGATCATATTCTCCAAGCCCTTCTTGGAGAATTTATCGTTGAAGTTTTGGTTGTCAGAAGAAACGTCGAGCTGCCTGAAGATAGCATCGTTATCGAGCAAGAATTTGCAGGCATCTTTCAAGTTTGTGGGTATGCCCGGGTTGTCTAGAATGCTTTGCAGATCTTTCTTGTTGATTTCGCCGTTTTTTGTGCTGCCTTTGGCGGCAGTGTCGAGCAAATCTGCATATTTTTGTATCGTTTTGAGATGATCCACCACTTGCTGCTCAAAGGAGGGCGGCGCAGTGGTCGTGTTTTGCACTCCATTGTCAACCCCATTCGAAGAAGAGCTTTGTCCTGACAAGGCGTTTGCAGCAATATCGAACAACTTCGAAACATCAATCCCATTTGAAGGAGAGCTTTGCCCTGCCACCAAAGGCGCGCCGCGCATGGTTAACTCTGCCTCAATGGCGCCAATTTGCTTCTCGAGGGTTGAGTCTTTGTCATAGTTGCTGTCAAACTGGCTGGTGCCCTTAAAGCCCAACTCTCGGGCCTTGGCGACCACTTCTTGCTCTGCTGCACGCTCTGATTTGAGCTCAGCCAAGGTTTGTTGCAAAGCTTCGGTCGGCTGTTGCTTATAGCTTTGCTGAGTCATCGTCCGCGACATGTTGTCGACAAAACCCTCAAAAAAATCGCTGGGTCGGCTGTTCAGCTCCTTGCTTGCCAAGTTATATTTCTCCAACGCGGCTGCTTGCTGAGGAGAACCCGGCGCGGTTGTTTTCAGCTGCTGAAGCTGTGAAGCCTGCTCTTGTTTCAGTTGCGCGGTTGTCATCCCGTTGAGCATGCTCGCATAGTCTCCATTGCTCATCTGCGCGCGTGCCTGGGTTTGTGTTTGTTGTTGCTTCATGGCTTCCAACATATTGTGCATTGCTACTTTCATTTTATTCTCCCAATAGATTGATGTTGATTGTTGAACTTACTGCTGCCTCTTTTGCATACTTTGTGCCACATGTAGTCTTCATTAAATCAAGGTAGTTAGAGCAATTGCCCTGTTTTCCCTTGCTCTCAAATGGAGCCTACCGTCCATTTTCTGGGATGCTTGCCTTTTAAGCCCACAAAATTGTCTGAAGGATTCGGATATTGCTCAGGTATTTTTCTAGTCTCGGTTTTAACCCGCTCCACGTTTTCGATATTGGCTGTTCCAGCTGCACGAGTTGTGGAGAGGGTGGCATCTTTCCATGGGTTTGCGGTTTTGGGCCGTGCAACCAAAGGCATCTGCGCTGCCGAACGAGGCACCGTCTCTTTAAATTTGTACAGAGGGTTTTGGGGAAGCGCCGCTTTCCCCGTTGGGCTCAATGACACATTTGAAGGTTTTGCAACTGTGCCAACGCCTTGCCCTTGACTCAACCAACGAAAAACAACTCCCATGAACCTTAGCCCTTCATTCGAATGAACAAAAACCAAACAAGCAACTTGAGAGCAATGACGAAGGAGTGGTGAGTGTGTTACACAGATTTTTTTCAAAATAACCAATACAATTCATATGTTATGTGCGAAATAGATGGCACTGTATGAAAAGCAAACAGACAACACTGTGTGAAAACGAAGCGAAGGGAATGCAGAGAGAGCGTGCTCTCTCACTTCATTCATGGAGCGGAGTTAGACGAGCGAAACGAGTCTCAGGTTTTGAAATGAAGGGGAGTTGGGGCCCGAAAAGCTCGTCACAAACCACGCGCCCAGAGGCACAACAGAGCCAAACAAAGTGAAGGGAGCCAAAAAAAATGAGGCGAGCTAAAGCTCGCCTCTAAAAAAAACCTTTTTTAATAACCCTGCTGTGCAGGCAAAAAAACGCTCTGCACCCCCGCCCGGCAGGGCGAGAAACACAGCCTCATTGTATATGTGCAGGCATGAGCACCGGCTGCCCGAAGAGGCCGGGGAGGTGGTTTGGTTGATATGCCCACGGGGTGGTGCGCAAGGCCTCTGGGAAGCCGCCTGCTACTTGCAGGGCAGAAAGGGCCCTGTTGTCGCCTTGGGTGCTGTTGGCATTTGTGCTTGAGGACAATGTGGCGCCCGAGCAGTTGAGCATGCCGCTATATGCGGCGTTGTTTAGCAAAGTGGCGGTGTTGCTGCCCACCACACGACCTACCTCGTTGGTGGCGCACTCGGTGGTGCTGACATAGTTGCAGTTGTTTCCATAGGAGTCGCAGGCCCGGTAGCCGTTCTGATAGGAGACGTTAACCCTTGAGTTGAGTGCCAGGCTGTTTCGCAGCGTGCCGTTGTTTCCCCCCATCAGGCCGCCGACAGATGTGTAGGCAATGCTGGAGCCATAACCACCGTTTAAGGTGCTGGTGGCGCTGACAAGGCCCGTGGCATAGACATGCTCTACTGTGCCATGGTTATGGCCCACCAGGCCGCCGGTATATCGGCGGCCCGTGACGTTGGTTGTGGCATAGCTGTTTTGCACCCTGCTGCCAGCAATGCCGTTGACACCCACCAGGCCACCCACATAGCTCCAGTCGCTGCTGCTGCTGACAACTCCCGTGGCATAGCAGTTTTGCACCGTGCCGGAGTTCCACCCCACCAAGCCGCCCGTATATTGGCCGGCACTGACGTTTACATCCGTCACCCCCAGGTTTTCTATCACGGCACCTTCGCCTATATAGCCAAACAACCCCTGGTGGCTGCTGCTGTTGCTGATGCGAAGTCCATAAAGGGCGTGGCCGCCGCCATTGAGGCTGCCCATAAAGGGGGCAGCACTGGTGCCTATGGCCGTCCAGTTGTTTGTGGAGGAGGTGTTGAGGTTAACATCTCCTGTCAGCCTATAATGCCGCACCAGGCCATCGGCCGTCCTCGCATAGCTGTTAAAAGAGAGGATGTTGTCCTCATTCAGCGGAATGGCACGCTCTCCTGCGGCCAAACCGTCTCTGATGTTGACGGTTGTGGTTCTGGTTTCAGCCTCATAACCTGGTATATGGATGAGGCTCAGGCTGAAGGTGGCCACGCCTGGAGGAAACGCTGTCTCTCCATCATATCTCACAACAATGTTAAAATTCTGGGTATTCCCCGAGGGGTTGCTTTCAACGGTGAAGGCCAACCCATTGGTAACGCTGACGCTGAGCCTTGCGTTGTTGGCCTCGGCGGCATTGGCAAAACCTGAAACCACCACACCCAAGGTGGTGGAGCGCTCACTATAAGTCCCCGCTATTATAGGTGTGAGTATGTCCGCACTGGGGTTAATGGAAACTTTCAGCTGAGGGAGCCCTGAAGAAGAAGAAAGCTCCCACTGCGCATAAACCCTGAGGTGCTCACTCACCGGGGTGTTGGCGGTGAAAGGCATTCCACTCCCATCCGCCTCCATATTCCACCCCAGAAAATTATGGCCCTCTCGTGTGGGGGGCTCAGGCAAGGCGTCCACAGTTGTTTCTGGGGGCAGCACTATTTTGTTTTGCGGGTTTGCCGGGGTGTCCCCACCATTTTCGTCAAAAATAACCAGAAAGCCCTCACCGTCCCACTCTATGGGGTTGTCTCTTCCCCCTGGAGAAGAAGGAGAAGAAGGAGAAGACTCCTCAGAGCAGGCCCCCAAAGCCATCGCCAGCAACACACACAGCGTGCCCAGAGCAAAACGTTTCACAGAAAATTCCTTTGAGGCATTTGCCTTTGAGGTGCTGAGTTTTATGTTTCCAGTGGGTTCCATTGTGGACTCTTCCTGCGTGGTTCCGGCCATATAGTCCAGCTTGTTTAACACAACACCAACACACGGTGTAGGGAAAAGACACCAAAGCCAGACACCGTGTGCTTTGGGGGTGGCATATGTTGGCAAATACAAAGCAGCTTGAGCACCCAATGCCGGGCCGCTTTGCAGCCCGGCATCCATTGAGCGCGCACAGCCCCTAGCGTCTGGCCTGACTGAGCGTTATTTGCGTGCTGCTGGAACCTGCGCTGTTGTTGGCGGTGAGCACAATTCTGAAGGACTGGGCCACCGAGGAGTTGTTGCGCGGGAAGTTATAGATGAGGCTGCTGCTCCTGCTGGATTGTGTCCTCCCATTGACACTCCACGTATAGCTTGTGGGTGAGCCTGAGCAACTGGCGCTCACCATATAATTCCCACCGGCGCTGGGGATGAGAGAGACTTGCGGCCTTAAGGTGCAGACAGGCCGGCTTACAGGCGCGGCAGCCTGAGGGAGCGTCGCCTGTATGCTGCTGGAACCCGCACTGTTGCTTGCCGTGAAAATAATTCTGAAATACTGCACCGTCGAAGAGCTGTTGCGTGGGAAGTTATAGCTTAAACTGTTGCTCCTGCTGGACTGCAGCTGCCCGTTGACACTCCACGTATAATTTGTGGGTGAGCCCGTGCAGTTGGCACTCAGCGTATAATTCCCGCCCGTGGAGGGAATGCTTGAAACCTGCGAATAGAGGGTGCAGGCCGGTCGGCTCCCCGAGGTGGCGGCAGCCTGGTTAACGGTGGTTTGCGCACTGCCTGAGCCGGCGTTGTTGCTTGCGGTGACAGAAATAGCGAAGGATTGGACCGTCGGGGAGTTGTTGAGAGGGAAGTTATAGCTTAAACTGTTGCTCCTGCTGGACTGCGGCTGTCCGTTGACTGTCCACACATAGCTTGTGGGTGAGCCTGTGCAACTGGCACTCAGCGTATAATTCCCACCGGTGTAGGGAATGGTTTGCACTTGCGGAAGGGTGCAGACCGGTCGGCTCCCCGAGGTGGCGGCAGCCTGGTTAACGGTGGTTTGCGCACTGCCTGAGCCGGCGTTGTTGCTTGCGGTGACGGAGATAGCGAAGGATTGGACCGACGAGGAGTTGTTGATAGGGAAGTTATAGCTTAAACTGTTGCTCCTGCTGGACTGCGGCTGTCCGTTGACTGTCCACACATAGCTTGTGGGTGAGCCTGTGCAACTGGCACTCAGCGTATAATTTCCACCGGTGGAGGGAATGGTTTGAACTTGCGGAAGGGTGCAGACCGGTCGGCTTCCGGAGGTGGCGGCAGCCTGGTTAACGGTGGTTTGCGCACTGCCTGAGCCGGCGTTGTTGCTTGCGGTGACAGAAATAGCGAAGGATTGGACCGACGAGGAGTTGTTGATAGGGAAGTTATAGCTTAAGCTGTTGCTCCTGCTGGACTGCGGCTGTCCGTTGACCGTCCACGCATAGCTTGTGGGTGAGCCTGTGCAACTGGCACTCAGCGTATAATTTCCACCGGTGGAGGGAATGGTTTGCATTTGCGCGAGGGTGCAAACCGGTCGGCTTCCGGAGGCTGTTTTGAATGCAGCCACTGTTTGAGCTGTTTCATTGAGGACTCTGGCATTGTTGTTGGTGCCGATGGTTCCAGTGGCGATGCCGTTATAGCGTATATCTGGATTGGACCAGTGTGGGATTTTTCGGCAGCCATAAGAGCAACCTGCCCCCCAGTCATATGACATGACGGTGCTGAAGTTTTGTGAGGAGGAGGGCAAAGAATGGATATATCCATGTCCATAGGGGAAGGGATAATTGCCGGAGTCTATATGTTCATTGTGTCGAGCCCCCTGAATGTGGCCCACTTCATGTGCAAATACATAGGAGCCGGTGAGGCAGCTATGCGTCACCACACCAAAGGCATAGGGGGAAAAAGCAGAGGAAACATTGGTCATTAAATAAGCCATTCCGCAGATGTTGTTCTCATAATTTCCAGGTCCAACAATCAACATCGCCAAATCTGCCCCGCTTTGGTTGCGTCTGTCGTTGACCACGCCACTTCTTCCCAGGCTGGCAAAGTCACTCAAAATACCTTCATAGGTTTTGTTGTTTTCTGAATAGTTAAGCTCAAAACTGTCTACCAAATTCAACCGGATGTTGACGCCGCTGTTTTGGTATGTTTGGTTTGTTTCTTCCACAGCCAAAGCAGCCTGCGCAGCTATATTGGCAAACGCGCCGCGCGCCGCAGGCGTATAAGCAACCATCACATCTATCTCTACAGGGTTTGCACTCTGCGAAACCTCTGCATTTTGTGAAGCATTTGCATTGTGCGAAGCATTTGTATTGTGCAAGGCATTGCGTGTTGAGGGAGATGCGGGTGGAGCAGGGTTATGCATTTCCTGGGTGTCGCCATGAAGCACGCCTCCACAAGGGGAGAATTTGGACTCGTCTATTTTAATTAAGGCATAAAGCTCGTCGCCGATGGGCTCAATGCTATATAACTCATTGTTCTCATCCCGAATGCTTGCAGCCACATCTCCATTGTGGACCACAAATGTGCTCAAAGCAGAAGTCCCGGGAACCACGCCAGACCAAGTGAAATTGTTTGGGTTTGTGGCTTTAAAATGTTTCCTTGAAAGCTGAAGTTTTTTGTTGGCAGACAAGGAGATGCGGAGTTTGTTTTCTTTGAGGGCATTTATATCCACCCGCATTAAAGAGATGGATTTTGTTGTGCGCCTTTGTTTGATTTTATCCATGCGCTTGGATTGATCTGCAGTTGCACTCTTATAACTGTCAGCGGACAAGGGCACAGCTTGCTGGGCTGAAGCGGGAGCTGCGGCATTGTTGGCCAAGGGCCGCACAAACAACTCAGGCTCGGCGGCATGGGCCAACGTGCCCACAACAAACAACAAAAAAGCATTTCCAAAACCTAAATTGCGGATCCACAAAATGGTTTTGCTGGATTTTTTCATTTTGACTTCCCCCATTCTTTTTTTTGGTGTGAATATGACAGAAACAGCTTAACTATGCTAAACAACATACTTTTCTTGAAGTATGAGCACAGAATACATTTCATGAGAGCTCAGCGTCAACCCAAGGTTCCCAGAAGTATTTTTTTGTGAACTTTCGTAAACACAACATGCATCAAGCTCACCATTCCCGGAGCCTCGCAAAGCGAGCCTTGCAAAGTGAGCCTCGCAAAGCGAGCCTCGCAAAGTGAGCCTTGCAAAGTGAGCCTCAAGCTTCATGTTTTTGCAACCCAGCTTGGGTTTGGTTTTTGCTTGGGTTTTGTTTTTGAGGGTTTGGTTTTTGCTTGGGTTTGGGCTTTTAGTGGTATTTGGCCTTATCCTCCATCAACACCTTCAAAACGTTTGCGTCTATGAGGGTGGAGGTATCGCCCAAGTTGGCAAACTCGCCTTCGGCAATTTTGCGCAAAATGCGGCGTACAATTTTGCCGGAGCGTGTTTTGGGCAAAGTGGGTGCCCAGTGGATGACATCCAACCGCACAATTTTTCCAATTTTGTGCATGACCAACTCTATTATTTCCTGTTTGAGTTGATCATTCGTCGGCACGCCTTCTTTCACCGTTACATAGGCATAAATGCCTTGGCCTTTTAAGTCATGGGGGAAGGGCACCACGGCGGCTTCGGCCACGCTGGTGTGCTCTAAAATGGCATTTTCAATTTCAGCTGTGCCGAGGCGGTGTCCCGAAACATTCAGCACGTCGTCCACGCGGCCCGTAATCCAATAATAGCCGTCCGCGTCGCGCCTCGCGCCGTCGCCGGTGAAATAATAGCCGGGGTATTGGGAGAAATAGCTTTGGAAAAAACGCTCCTCGTCACCATAAATGCTGCGCATCATGGAGGGCCATGGCGCCTTCACGCACAAATAGCCGCTGCCGGGGCCCTCCACCTCCTTGCCATCCGCGTCCAAAAGCACCGGTTGTATGCCAAAAAAAGGCAAGGTTGCCGCGCCGGGTTTGGTGGGGGTTGCGCCGGGCAGGGGGGTGATCATAATAGCGCCGGTTTCCGTCTGCCAATAGGTGTCCACAATGGGGCACTGCTCATGGCCCACGTTTTTGAAATACCATTGCCAGGCTTCGGGGTTAATGGGCTCGCCCACGCTGCCTAAGAGGCGAAGGGAGCTTAGGTTGTGGCGCTGCAGAAATTTGGGTGAAGCTTTCATGAGGGCGCGGATGGCCGTCGGCGCCGTATAAAAAACATTCACCGCATGCATGTCTATAATTTGCCAAAACCGCCCCGGGTCCGGCCAGGTGCCTATGCCCTCAAACATGAGCGTTGTCGCACCGTTGGAGAGGGGGCCATATAAAATATAGCTGTGGCCTGTTATCCACCCCAGGTCGGCTGTGCACCAGAAAGTGTCTTCGGGCTTGTGGTCAAAAATAAGGTCGAAAGAGAGGTTGGCGCCCAGCAAATAGCCCGCTGTTGTGTGCAAAATGCCCTTGGGTTTTCCCGTGGAGCCGGAAGTATAGAGTATAAACAGCGGGTCCTCCGCATCCACCTCCTCGCAGGGAAACTCAAAGGACAAGTCCGGGTCCGCAATGAGGTCGTTCCAATGCAAATCTCTGCCGGCCTTCCAATAGTTGTGCGTGTCGGCAGCCACACGGTTGATGACGACGACGTGGGGGACTTTGAAGGAGGAATTATAAAGCGCCTCGTCCACGTTGTTTTTCATGTCAATTATACGCCCGCCTCTGCACCCTGCGTTGGCCGTCACAATAACCTTGGGCTTGGCATCCTCAATGCGGCCCTGCAAGGCCTCCGCCGAAAAACCGCCAAACACCACCGAGTGGATGACACCCATGCGCGCAGCCACGAGGGAAAAAATGGCCAGCTCCGGAATCATCGGCAAATAGAGCAGAATGCGGTCGCCCTTTTGCACGCCCAGGTTTTTGAGGGCATTGGCCGCGCGGCATACCTCCTTGTGCAGCTGCTGGTAGGTATAGGTTTTGCTTTCGCCGGGCTTGTCACCCACCCAAATGAGGGCGGCTTTGTTTTTAATGGGGGTATTGAGGAAGCGGTCCAAGCAGTTATAGGCCACATTCAGCTTGCCGCCTGAAAACCAGCGCGTTTCCCCTTTGGAAAAATCCCCCTCCAGCACCTTCTCCCAGGGTTTAAACCAGTGCAACCTTTGGGCTTTTTTTGCCCAAAAGGCTTCTGGGTTTTCAATGGACTCGCGGTACATGGCCTCATATTCCGCGGCTTTTATATTGGCTTTGGCCGCAAACTCCGGGCTTGGCCAATGAGGCTTTGCTTCAACCATGCATGCTCCTTAGCGCCCCTCATATAGTAGCGTTGGGGGCAGCGTTTTGGGGGGCCCATGAGGGTTTTTCCCTCAAAAGAGGTATGGATTCCAGTGGTTTTTTATTCTGCTCCTGGGGGAGTGTTTTTTTCATTTTTTTTCAGGGTTGTTTTGAAAATGTTTTTTGCCCTTGGCGCGGCGGGCAAGGCCTATTTTATATGTTCAGGCTTTCGGTAGAGCCTCTCAATAATGGGCAAAACCAGTGGGGCGGGGAAGTGGCGCATGGCAAAAGCCAGCAAGCGGTTGGAGAGGCCTGGAACGACGAGGCCTTTGTTGGCCAGAAGGCCTTTGAGGGCCAGGTGGGCGCACAGGGGTGCCCTCATAATGCCGGTGCTACCGGGTTTAAATTTTTGGCCCAGGCCGCTTAAGGCAAGCAACTCGGTATCAATGCCGCCGGGGGCGAATATGGTAATGTGCACTTTGTCTTTGCGGAACTCATGGCGCAGGCCTTGGCCGAAGCTGGTGAGGAAGGCTTTGGTAGCACCATAGCTGCTTTGCATGGGCATGGGTGCAAAGCCTGCCACGGAAGAAACCAGCAAAAGCCGTCCGCCGCCATGCCTGGCAAAGTGTTGTGCAAAGCGCAAGGCCAGTTGGGCGGGAGCCAGCACATTGGTGGAGAGCATGCTGTTGAGGTTTTCAGTGGACTGCTCCTGCACGCGCCCCCAATACGTAATGCCCGCGTTGAGTATAGCGGTTGAAAAGCCCTTTTGCGCACAGGCAGCCCTAAAGCAGGCCTCCACCCCCTCGGGTGTGCTCAAGTCCGCGGGCAAAGCCTTGGCCCACACATTATATTTGGTTTGCAATTGGGTGGCCAACTCCTCCAGGCGCTCCTTGCGCCGGGCGACCAGGAGGAGGTTTCCGCCATAGGTACCGGCTATAATGCGGGCCATTGCCCGGCCCAGGCCTGCGGAGGCCCCCGTAACCAATGTCCATGTGCCCTTCAATGTGTCCATAGGCCTCCCTCTCTTTCTGGGCCCTCCATTTAGGACAAAGCCCCCCATGGGCGCAAGGGCCATGCTTATCTACATAAGGGCTGCTGTGTGTGCACTCCTTGCCGCAGGGCTACAAGCTTTTTGCTGAAAGGTTTGAGCTGGGGTTGGCTCTAAGGTTTAAGCAGCAGCATTTCTGCGCAGAAGGCCAGGAGGGCCAAAAGCAGGAGGGCTGTCCACAGGGGATATTGGCGGGTGCTGTGGCTTTGGGCAATGTGGGAGTTGCCAAACCAGGCGTTTAACTCTTCCATGTCCAAGAGGGCCAAGTCGCTCTCTTGGGGCAGGCGTTTGACCAAGAGGGGCATGGCCTCTTCGGCACGGCCTTGGGGCCACCAGAGGCCTGGGGTATTCAGGGGCCCCAGTTTTACAAACTCGGGGCCTTGGGCTTCGGGCTCTACCACCTCACCATGGGGGCCTACATAGGCATTTTGGGGTGCGGCCAGGCGCAGGGAGTTGCCCAGGGTGGTGGTGGGCACCTCGGTGTTGAGGAGGTTGCCTGAAAGCCATTGGGCGCTGCGCTGAATGAGGGGCAAAAAGGCTGTGTGCAGCGGCAGGTCGTTCCAATCCCTATCGGCGGTACTCATAAAGCTAAGCACATGCCCTTTGCCGAGCTGATGTGCCACCAGCAGAGGGGCACCGTCCTCGAGGCGCAAAAGCACCTCCATGGGTTGGGGGTTTTGCGTGTGGGCTTCCATCAGGGCGTGGCGAAAAAAGCGTGCAGAAAGCAAGCTCTCAAGGCCTTCTCCCGCAAAGGGTTGCAAAATGGGGTGGAGGTTTTGCACATGGCTTATTTTGGCAAAGGGGCTGGTGGTGTTGGGCAGCTCTTCTGAGCTGCCTTTTAGCCACCGCAGAGGCCTGGGCAGCAACTCCCCCATGGCCTGGTTCCACGCCTGCAGTTGAGTATTGTCCCCCAGTGAGGCCCAAAGGCCGCCCCCGGCTTCTACAAAAGCCTTGAGGGCGGCAGCAGCTTCTGCGGGAGGGGCCTCCACATTCAGCAAAAACACGGCGCCATAGGCGCTCAAATTTTCGCGCCAAGCGGCCTGGCTATCGCGGACGCGCACCTGGGTTTGAGCAAGCTGTGCCAGAGCCAGCTCGACGAAATAGGCCTCGTCGGCCTGCCTATCGGCTGAGGGGGCGCCATCCACCAGCAAAATGTGCGCGTTTTTTTGTGGGCGCAGCCAGAGGGTTTGGGCATCATCCTCGGCAAGCCCGTCTGGGGCCAGGCGCATTTCCACCTCATGGCCTGTCTCGTTGTTGGGCAGGCGTACACTGAGTGTTTTGCGGGTGCTGCCGTGGGCGTCCAAATCCACAAAGCCTTTGGCGAGGGTTTGTCCTTTAAGGCGCAGTTGCAGCTCCAAATCCTTTTGGGGGGTGGGGCTGAAGTTTTGCACGGTGGCCATAAAGTTAAAGAGGCCCGCTTCTGTGGTGTTTTCAACTTCCATGGAAAGCAAGGCGCGGTTTTGGGGTGGCTCTTTCCCCGCATAAACGGGGTATAGCGCCACATGAGGCAGCTGCATTTCGCCCTTGGGGTTTTTTATTTGAGGAGGTGGTGCACTCATGAGGAGGGCGTGGCGAGCAAAGTCGCTGAATATGAGGAGGCGTTTGGCTTCCAGGGGGTTTTCTTCCAAAAGTTGGGCAGCTGTTTCCATGCAAGGGTTCAGCCTGGCGGGGAGGAAGCTGGGGAGGGCCTCTTGCACAAGGCGTTTCCAGAAGGCTTTGTCCTGGGAGAGAGGCGGCGGAGGTATCGTTTGTGTGCCGTCGCAAAGCACCACGGCCAAGGGCTCTGTCGCTGAGAGTGCTTCAATGGCCTGCAGCGCTTGGTTTTTGGCCACCTCCAAGGCTGTTTGTTTGCCCAGGGCATAGCGCATGGAGAAGGAGGCATCCAGCACCAGCACTGTTGCGGCCTCGCCCTGCATGGTGGTGGGGGTTGTTGTCGTTTTGTCCAACCAAGGGCGTGCCAAGGCGAGGGCGAGGGCGGCCAGCAGGAGGCTACGCAGTGCATATATGAGGAGGCGGCGGAGTTTCCAGAGGGAGGCAGTATGTTGGAGGCTTTTGAGCAAGAGGCCCATGGGGCCGAAGGGGCGGGGTTTGGGTTTGAGGCGAAAAAACAAATAAACGAGGAAGGGGAGGGTGGCGGCGGCCAGGCCCAGCAACATCCACGGTTGGGAGAAGAGGAGGCTCATTTTCTCCTTCCTCTTTTCCTCTGGGCGAAAAATTGAAGCAGCACGGGCTCCAGGGGGTTATGGGTGGGTACCAGGGCATAGTCCACGTTTGCCGTTTGGCATTGGCTGCGGGTATTTTTCAAAAAGTGCTGCATATGTTGCAGGTAGCTTTGGCGAAGGCGAAGGGGGTGTATTTCAAGGCGGCGTTCATCTTCCATAGAGAGGAAGAGGGTGGGCTCTTCAAAAGGGAAGTTTAACTCATCGCTGTGCAGAATGTGGAAGAGGGCCAGCTCATATTTTTGTGTGCGCAGTTTCAGCAGCTGGGAGAGCATGTTGGGGTTTTCGTCAAGCAAGTCAGAGAAGACGAGCAGCACAGCGCGTCGGCGCAGTTGTGCTGAGAGGGTTTCGAGGGCAGCGCCCAGGTGGGTTTCGCCTTGGGCTTTAAGGCTTTGCAATTGGGAGAGAATGAGGCTCAGGTGGTTTGCATGGGCTTTGGGGCGCAGCAGTTGAGGTTTTTCCTGGGAGAAGGAGAGCAGGCCCACCGCGTCTTGCTGTTTGGAGGCCACCCAGGCGAAGGCGCCGGCCAGCACTTTAGCCACCTCCAGTTTGTTATATGTCTCTTCGCCATAGCCCATGGAGCCTGAGGTATCCACGAGGAGTACAAAGGGCATGTTGGCCTCATGCTCAAAGCGTTTAATAAAATAGCGGTCCAACTTGCCGAGCACTTTCCAATCCAAGTGGCAAAGCTCATCCCCTGGGGCATATTCTTTGTGTTCTGAAAACTCGACGCTTTGTCCTTGGAGAGGGGAGTTGTGAAGGCCCGTCAATATGCCTTGGGCCAAGGTTTTCACGCGCAGCTTAAAAGTGGCAAGCTGTGCGAGGAAGGGCAGGCTTAAGTGGGGCATACCTTCTCCTAGGGTTTGACGTATGAGAGGATGCGCTCTACCAACTCCACGCTGTCAAAGCCTTCGGTTTGGGCAGAAAAACTCATTAACACGCGGTGGCGGAGCACGGGTTTGGCCACAGCCCTCACATCTTCCGCGCTGGCGGCGAAGCGTCCCATGAGGGCTGCGCGCGCCTTGGCGCCCAGCACCAAAAACTGGCTTGCGCGCGGGCCTGCGCCGAAGGCCACATTCTCCTTCACAAAGTCCAGCGCACCGGGCTCCTTGGGGCGTGTTGCGCGAGCGAGGGCCACGGCATAGCGCAGCACATGCTCTGGGGCGGGGACGCGGCGCACGAGGGCTTGGAGCTCCACAATGCGTTGAGGGGAGAGCACTTTTTTTAAGGGGGGAGGTTGTCCTCCGGTGGTGGTTTTCACCACTTGGCATTCTTCCTCAAGGGAAGGGTAACCCACATCCACCAGAAACATAAAGCGATCCAACTGGGCTTCAGGGAGGGCATAGGTACCTTCCTGCTCAATGGGGTTTTGGGTAGCAAACACGAGGAAGGGCTGTTCCAACTCAAAGGTATGCCCTCCGGCCGTAATGCGGTATTCCTGCATGGCTTGCAAGAGGGCGGCCTGTGTTTTTGGAGGTGTACGGTTAACCTCATCGGCCAAAACGAGGTGGGCGAAGAGGGGGCCCTTCAAAAAGCGCAGGGAGCGGCGGCCGGTGGTTTTGTCCTCTTCCAGCACCTCCGTTCCCGTAATATCCGAGGGCATTAAGTCCGGCGTAAACTGTATACGGGAAAAGCCCAAATCCAAGGCTTCGGCCAGCGTGGAAATGAGCAAGGTTTTGGCAAGGCCCGGGACGCCGACAAACAAGCAATGCCCTTTGGAAAACAAGGCCACCAGCAGGTGCTCGACCACCTCGCTTTGGCCGACAATGCGTTTGCTTAACTCTTCCATAACGTTGTGGCGTGCTTGTGCCAGGGCGCTCATGTTTTGCAAGCTCAGGTCGTCTGGGGGGCTTTCAAAGTTTTTCAAGTGGTCATTCAAGGGGTCGGTACCTTTCGAGTCGTCGCCATAGGGGCATACTCACACCTATTTGGCTTAAGACACATAAATAAAGTTTCTAAGGTGGGGCCTTTTCCATAAAACTGCCTTAAACTGGCTTTGCCCCATAAAAAACGACAGGGCCCTGCAGAAGCTGCTTCCATCTGCTCATTTCATGATAGATGCTTATGCTTATGAGCGAACTCGAAAAAGACCCCTTGCGCTTGCGCCTGAAAAAATTGGAGGAAGAGGCCGAACTTGGAGGCGGCCTTGACCGGATTGCAAAACAACACGAAGCCGGAAAGTTGACTGCGCGCGAGCGCATTGAGCTTTTGTTGGACCCGGGCAGTTTCCAAGAGCTGGACAAGTTTGTTACTCACCGGGCGACGGATTTTGGCATGGCCAAAAAGAAAATTCCTGGGGATGGTGTGGTGACGGGGCATGGCACCATTGAAGGCCGAAAAGTTTTTGTATTCGCCCAGGACTTTACTGTTTTTGGTGGCTCCCTCTCGGGCGCATATGCTCAGAAAATTTGCAAGGTGATGGATTTGGCCACGCGCGTTGGCGCCCCTGTTATAGGCATTAACGACTCGGGTGGAGCGCGCATTCAGGAAGGTGTTGAAAGCCTTGCCGGCTATGCCGACATTTTCTTGCGCAACACCCTTTGCTCAGGTGTGGTGCCGCAGCTTTCTCTTATTATGGGCCCCTGTGCGGGTGGAGCTGTTTATTCCCCGGCAATTACGGACTTTATTATTATGGTGAAGTCCTCCTCTTATATGTTTATTACGGGGCCGGACGTCATCAAAACCGTGACGCATGAAGAGGTGACCAAAGAAGCGCTTGGCGGTGCGATGACGCATAACCAAAAGTCAGGCGTAGCCCACTTTGCCACGGACAATGAGCAAGCCGCCATTGCCTATACGCGGGAATTGTTCTCCTTCATTTCTTCCAACAACAAGGAAGACCCGCCCTATATGCCCACGGATGATGACCCGACGCGCCAGGAGCCGGCCTTGGCCACACTGGTGCCATCCAACCCGAACAAGCCTTATGACATTGTGGAGTTGATTAAGCTTGTCGTCGACAACAAGCATTTTTTCGAAATACACGAGCACTATGCCAAAAACATTGTCATCGGCTTTGCGCGCCTGAGTGGCCGCTCCGTCGGCATTGTGGCCAACCAACCTGCAGTGCTTGCCGGTTGCCTGGATATTGATGCTTCCGTAAAGGCAGCTCGCTTTGTGCGCTTTTGCGACTGCTTCAACATTCCGCTGATTACTTTTGTGGACGTGCCCGGCTTTTTGCCCGGCACCAACCAGGAGTTTGGCGGCATTATTAAGCACGGCGCCAAGTTGCTTTATGCTTTTGCGGAAGCCACGGTGCCCAAAATTACACTCATTACGCGCAAAGCCTATGGCGGTGCTTATGATGTTATGTCCTCCAAACACATCCGCGCCGACGTTAACTTTGCATACCCAACGGCGGAAATTGCCGTTATGGGGCCAGACGGTGCCGTCAACATTATTTTCCGCAAAGAGATTGATGGCGCGAAGGACCCCGTTGCTGAAAAAGCGCGCCTCGTTGCCGATTACCGTGAGAAGTTTGCCAACCCCTTCAAAGCGGCCGAGTTGGGCTATATAGACGAAGTTATACGCCCCGAGGAAACACGCCTCAAACTCATCCGCGCCCTCGAGTTGATGAAGGACAAATTCCAAGAAAACTTGCCACGCAAACACGGCAACATTCCCCTCTAGGCCGTTTTCAAGTTAAATTTATTCTACAAACCGGTTTCAATGCAGGTGAGCTTTCGCTCGCCTGCACTATGCTCCGGAAAAAATGCGAAAGCTTCGCTCTTGCATTCTTCCCGGAGCTTCGTTTTGGCATGAGGTCGAAGTAGACGAGCTTAAAAGCCCGCCTCCATTGAAAGCGGCCTGTAGGGTTATTTCAACCCTATAAGAAACACTCTGCTGGGCCATTCTCTCAAGCTAACTGGCGAGTTTTTCGAGCAAGAGTTTGAAGTCTTTCTCGTCTATGCCCAGGGACTTGAGGAGCTGTTTTGCGCCAAGCTTTGCCTCTTCAATGGCTTTGGCATCCTGCGTTGCCACGGCATGTTGGTAGGCCGCAAGGAGCATTAAGGCAGAGAGCTGACAACCCTCAGAGAGTTTTTGTTTGTCCGCATCCTTGGCATTGTCCAACTTGGGGTTTCTTCCAAAAAATTGGTCCAGCATTTGGGCCAGGGCTTGGAACCTTGCCGCCCCCAACTCTTCTCCATGGAGGATCAGATGGGAAGAGCCCAGCAAAACAGCAACAGAAAAACTTAAGTTTTCCTGGCGGCCCAGTTTTTTTGCCTCAGCCATTAAAGCTTGCATGCCCAAAGTCAGCGCGGCTTTCAACTCGGCCGCTTTGGCTTCTTCCACATTTAAAGTTTGGATAAATTGCTCCACCGCAGTGGAGTTGGGGCTGTGTTTATATTGGTGGCGCGCTTGTACATAGGGCGGTTGGGGCGGTGGTGCTTTCTGGCCTTGGGCTGCTTGCTGGGCGCCTTCCTGCAAGGCTTTCATCTGCTGAAGGAATTGCACCTGTTCTTGAAGAGCGAAATAGCTCTGCAGCATTTGCATATTATGCTCCCCCCGCATTCGGATAATGCCGGGGAATCCCTCATAATCCCTGGAATCCCTATAAATAACTCTTTGCGCCGCCCCCCCTTGAGGGAAAATGAAAGCCAACAGACAACTTAAGGCCAAAAAGCCACTCCACCTGCTCATGTTTATGCTCCTTCATCTACACGGCTTCCTTTCCAAATGTGGAAAAGAAAGCACCCTTAAAAACACCGCTCAACCGCTTCCACTGGAAGCGCGCTCACACCCGCCTCCCTTGAAACCGGTCTGGAGAATCAATTTAACTTTGAAACCGGTCTCCAGGCTCCATTCAATATTAAAGCTCTCGCAATATATTTAAAAGGCTTGCCCAAAACAAGTGCCACCCCTGGAGCGCCTGCTACGCCAAGCAGGCCTTCATTTTCTGGAAGCTGTGCCTGTGACACCGCATCGCTAAAAAATTATACCGCTGAACGCTGTGTTTCTATATGCCCATTTCTACATGCCCTATAGCCAGCTCACTGCAGTCACCTTGCCAAACAGCATGCCGCCAAATGCCACGCCACTGGACACCGTGTTGCTAAGCAGGGTGTCCAGTGAGGCAGGGGAAGCCTGTCTGGTTTTTTAAAAGGGGCAGGCTGAGTTATTCCTTGGCCATTTGCTCTATCAAAGACTTCAGGTTTTTCCCGTCCATGCTCAAGGGTGCCAGCAGTTGTTGCGCGGCAAGTTTGAGCTCTGCAACGGTGTTGGTGTCTTTGGCCTCAGCGGCTTGTTGGTAGAAGCCGAGCAGCAATATTAACGAAAGAAAACAGCGCTCAACCAGTTTTTGTTTTTCTGCATTCCCTATTTTATCCATCTGCGGGGCGTTGCCGAGCACTTGATCGATCGCTTGGCTGAGGGTTTTAAGCTTTTCTCCTGCCAACTCCTCTCCCTGGAGCACAGCATAGGCGGAGGCCAGCATGAGAGCGACGGCAAAGCTGACGTTGTCTTTGCGCTCCAGTTGTGCCCCCGCTTCTCTCATCGCATCCATCCCCGCAGTGAAGGAAGCTTTAAGCTCCTCCTCTTCGGCTTTATCCACCTTCATCGGTTTAATAAACTCAGAGAGAACCATGGCCTTGGGGTTAAGCTTATATTGGTGTCGCGCTTTGACATAGGCAGCTGCGGCAGGCTGTTTGGGGGGTGTTTTGTCAGCGCCTTCAGCCTCTTTGCTTGGCGCGGTTTCTCTTCTCTTGGCCTCCTCGAGGATGAGGGCCTGCAGAGGTATTTTGTCTTGAAAAATCAGCTTGGCGTTTTGCTTCCAAATGTTGTTGGGGTGCCGAGGGCTAAAAGCTTCTACGCCTCCAATTTTGGGTGGAGCTTGTGCTTCAGTGGGCGCTTGTGCTTCAGCTGAAGCTTGCGCAGCACCTGCTTGAGGGAAAACCAAAGCCAACAAACAACCCAAAGCCAAAAAACAACTCAACCTGCTCATGTTTATGCTCCTTCCTGCACAACTTCCCTTTCAAATTTTTGACGAGGAAGCCTTCGAAAAAAAAACCACCCCAACATATTTCAAATGGCAAGAGGACAACAACCTCTTTGCGGCATATATGCTCTTCTGTTCCACGCCTCCTCTATGCGCTCCCTGCCCTAAACCCCGGGGGAAAACCCTTCATATGTGCGCACCCCAAACACTTTAAAGCTCGCAACTCATCAGCAACCTGAGTTTGCCGCTTTTCTTGCTGCTGAGGGCCCCCACCGTCATAAACCCGGCCTTGCGTACAAAGGCCACAAGGTTTTCATTGGAAGGGTCTACGCGCAATATAAGGCTTTTGCGGGACATCTCCAGGGCCATGTGGTGGGCTCGCTTTAACAAAGAGGTGCCCACCCCCTGCCTGCGGCATTCGGGTTTCACAACAAGGTGGCGAAGGTAGGCCGCCCTTCGCACAGGGCCGTCGGGCTCTATGGTGACAAAGCCCAAAACGTGTCCGTCCACACGGGCAACTTGTATGCGCTCTCTGAGGCGCATAAACTTTTCTAGCATCTCTCGCGCTTGGGTCTCTTCAAAAGCAGCCTCCATGGGGCTTGTAGCCTTTGTCGTCACATGCACAGCATAGAGTTGCGCCAACATGGGCAACTCTTCTTCTGTAGGCAACCCAAACTTCAAAACCTGCACACCCCCGTTGCCCCCTTCCGCAAACGGTGGCGCTGCAGCTTCTCCTTGGGCTGAGTCTTGTTGGTTTGTTGTCATCTCCATCCCTTCACCCTCTCATCTAACAGCCTTCTCCATGTTAGGCTTGTATGCGGCTCAGTTGTGGTATAGTCCATACACTTCGAATATAACACCTCTTTCTCCTAACAACCTCGTGCAACTCAACCACGCAAACAGAGAATTGACGATAAAAATCGTCTATTATGGCCCCGGCCTCTCGGGAAAAACCACCAACTTGCAAGTCATCCACTCCCGCGTTGAGCCTTCTGTCCGTGGACAACTGCTCACCATCCCTACGCATGATGACCGCACGCTGTTTTTTGACCTCCTCCCCGTTTATTTCCAGAGCAAATCCGGAATTAAAATTAAAATCAAGCTTTTTACGGTGCCGGGACAAGTCATTCACAACGCTACACGGCGCATTGTCCTCCAAGGCAGCGATGCGGTGGCCTTCATCGCCGATAGCCGCCGCCAGGCCACTGAGGAAAACAACGCCTATTGGAAAAACATGCAGCAAAATATGCATGAAATAGGTTTAAACCCCGAAACCGTGCCCACCATCATCCAATTTAATAAACGTGACTTGCCGGATACGCAAACAGACGAAGAGTTGGAACGGGCACGCTCCCGCGGGAAAGAGCCACTCATCAGCGCCATCGCCATTCAGGGCATCGGCGTCCTGGAAACACTGTTTGCACTCTTGCAAGCCGCCTATCGAAACCTGGACGCCCGCTCTAATATCTCCCGAAACCTCAACATCGACGAAGAAGAGTTTTTAGGCAAAATATTCAGCCGCATTGATACCTCCACCTCCACCCTCAAATTCTAAAATGACCTAAAAGTCGTTCCGCCCTTTTCCCCTTATGCCCTCCGAGTCTGTGCTTGATAAAAAACTTTTGTTGAAAGAGCTTGTCAGCAGCGAGATCCTCACAGCCATGGTCCGAGAGTTTGCCATCTTGCACCACATCGGCATCCGCATTTTTGACGAAGAAGGGCAAATGCTTGCGGATGCGAAAACAGATAATGGCGGATTTTGTTCTGCCGTTTTCGCCACACCCGAGGGCCGCCAGGTTTGCACCCACACCGTCTCCCGCCTGACCAGTGGGCCCCTGAGCCCCACCGACGGCGCAACACTCTTGTGCTCCTCCCCCCAGGTATTGGCCCTCTCCTGCGTTATGGGCATGCGCTATTTGTTTATGCCCATTCTCTTTGACGGGGACGTCTTGGGCCGCCTCCTTTTCGGCCCCTTCCTGCCGGAGCAACTCGACAATGAGCTCGAGAATGAGAGCGGGAATGAGCTCGACAATGAGCTCGAGAATGAGCTCGAGAATGAGAGCGGGAATGAGCTCGAGAATGAGAACGACAATGAGCTCGAAAATGAGAACGACAGTGAGCTCGAAAATGAGAGCGGCAGTGAGCTCAAAAATGAGAGCGGCAGTGCGCTCAAAAATGAGAGCGACAGTGAGCTCAAAAATGAGCGCGACAATGAGCTCGAAAATGAGAACGACAGTGAGCTCAAAAATGAGAGCGGCAATAAACTTGGGAATGAGCGTGGCAATGGGAGCGATGGCCTCCACACGGAAAACAAGTTTAACCCGCTTGGCCCATTTGCGGAAAAAGTGCGGAGGGTTTCGGAGTCCAAAGTTTTGCGCATTCTCCAGCACTTCTTCTCCACCCTCCACTTGCTGATGGCCTCAGGCCAACGCGTCTTCTTCGCCTCTTCCATGCACGTGGAAACCATGTTGGAGCATGCGCGTGAGCTGGAAGAGCAAAACCGCAAACTCCTGCGGATGAACCAACAGTTGCTGGAGTTGGATCGCCTCAAATCCTCTTTCCTCGCCACCGTCAGCCATGAGTTGAGGACGCCGCTTACTTCCATTATAGGCTATTCAGAAATGCTTTCTGAAGGCCTGGCTGGACCTATGAATATGGAGCAGGCTGAATATGTCGCCACCATTTTGGAGCGCAGCCAGTCCCTGCTTAAATTAATTTCTTCGATGTTGGATATTACCCAAATAGAAGCGGGGAAAGTCCACCTGAATTTTGAGCCCCTCTCCCTCGGAGAAATTGTGCGCATCGCTCTGGCCGGCGTGCGGCCATGGCTGGCCAAAAAGAAACTCACCATTACGGCGCATATTCCCGCCGTCTCGGATGCTGTGGGCGACAAGGAGCGCTTGAAACAGGTGCTCATTAACCTCTTGACGAACGCCATTAAGTTTACGCTGCCTCAAGGGAAAATTTCTGTCGTCCTCACGGAGAAGGAGCACCAGGCGGAGCTGAATACGCTGGGCTATCGCCTGTGGGTGGAAGATACCGGCATCGGCATCCCCAAGGACCAGCTCGACAACGTCTTCCGCAGCTTTTTCCAGGTGGACTCCAGCTCCACACGCGAATTCGGCGGCGCAGGGCTTGGCTTGGCCATCGTCAAAGGCTTCGTCGAAGGCCATGGCGGATTGGTCCGCGTTCTGAGTGACTTTAGCAAAGGCTCCCGGTTTACGGTTGTTTTGCCCGCACAGCCCCCCAAAGAAGAAGTGGACATCCCTCTCCCCATCACCCTCCCTCAGGTCTCCGACCGCTTTTAATGCTTGAAAAGTGAATGACGCTCACCCCACACGCTCACCCCACAACAAGGAGCTACCTGCAGCGCTTTGCCTGGTATGCCCTGCTTGAAAATACGCGAAAACGGCTCCGCCTCCATGCCCTGCTCCAGGCCATGGCCCTCTCCCTCTCCTCAGGCGCCTTCGCTGCCCTCCTTGTTGGGCTTCTGGCCAACCTCCACCCCCCCACGGCCTGGGCTTTGCTCGCCACCTGCCTCATCGGCATGGCCTGCCTCCTCATGGGAAGCCTGCTCCGTGCCTTCCGCTCCTCAACACATGCCCGTGCCGCACGCCATTTGGCCTCATGCCTCCCCTCCTTTGGCTTGGATTTTCTCTGCGCCTGGGAATTGGCCCTGCACCCCTTCCATGCCGAAAATGCGGAGGCCTCCCCCATACTCATCCATGCCTTCTGGGAAAACCTCGATATACGCCTCCACAACCACCGGCCCCTGCTCACCTCAGCCCCAACCTTGCCCCCAAAGGGCTTGCTGCCCCTCGGAATAGGCCTTGGGCTGTGTGCCTTCCTGGGCTTGTATTTCGGGTCGGCTTGGAAAACAGGGGTTGAAAAAATGAGAGGAAAGCCAAACGCCGCAGAGCCTCTTTCCGCAGAGCCTATTGCAGGGGAGTTTTGGATGCGCTACCGCTTTCCCGAGTATACGGGGCTGGGGGAGCGCGTGGTGCTCAACAGCAACGGAGAAATAAACGTCCTCCAAGGTACCACCATTGAGTGGGAGGCCAAAGCCGATAGAAAAATAAAACAAGCCCAACTGCGCATCAATGGACAAACCCTCCCCCTGGAGGTGCTCGACAACCGAAAACTGCGCGGCAACTGGGTGGCCAGCAGCAGCGGTAACTATTATATTGAGTTTTTAAACCAGGGAAAACTCAGCGCCCAAAGCCCACCCTTCCCCCTTCATGTGGAAATGGACAAACCTCCTCATGTGCGCCTCCTCTCCCCTGAAAGCCCCTTAAACCTCGCCCCGGAGGAAAACCAGGTTGTGCTGCGCTTTGAGGCCGGGGATGATTTTGGGTTAAGCGCGCTGGAGTTGCGCTATTTTGTTGAAAACCAGCCCGCCCAAACACTCCCCATGCCTGCACCCCAGGCGCGCTTTGTACAAGAAGAGTTTTTGTGGGACTTGGGCCCCTTGGCTTTGCTGCCTGGCCAAAGCGTCCACTATATGCTGGTGGCCAGGGATAATGATCTGCCAGCAGGAAAAAAAGAAGGCTTGTCCTCCACACAAACACTGCAGAAATGGAGCCAGGCCATGCACCAAAAAATGGCCATTGAAAAAAGCAAACGCGCATGGAAACAACTCCTGGCCCATGCGGCAAACCGCCTTGAAAGCGGGGAAATGTCCCCCAAGGCCTCCTCCAAAACCACCCCCTCAAAACACGTGTTGGATGAGCAGGCCAAAGAGGTGGCCACCGCCTTGGCGCAATGCGCCAAAGAAATTCTGCAGGAAGCGTTGGCCCCTAAACCCCTGGCCGCCGCCTTTGAGAATGCCTCCCAAACCCTGCGGCGCATGGCCTTCAATACGGCCAAAGCACGACAAAAATCCACAGAAACCCAAAACCCGGAATTCCTCTTTAAAGCCCTTGTTGCGGAGGTTTTAAGCGCAGAGCACCACCTCCTCTATTTGGAGGACCTCATGGAGGAATTTCGCCTGCACGCCCTTGCTGAGCTTTCAAAACTCCTCAAAACCCAACTTGCGGAACTCAAAACCTTGCTCTCCCAACACTCACTCGCCACAGAAACAACCCAAAAAAACGCTTTGCTTGCCCAAGTGCAAAAACGAAAAAACAGCATTGTGGAGTTGCTTGGACGCATGGCTGAAATGTCCACCACCGAGGAAAATGCAGTGCATGAAGAAGTGGACTGGAGTGCCTATTTCCAAAACGAAGCCCAACATACCATGGCCTCTCTCGAAACCGCCCTCTCCAGCGGACACATGGAAGAAGCCTTGCGCCAAACCGAAGCCATGCTGAGCCAAATGGACAACAACGCCCATGCCCTGAGCACAAACCCGCCTCAACATGCCCAAAACCATGCGGCTCTCTCAGAAGAGTTTGGAAACTTCCGCCAAGCCCTCGAGGCCGTCCTGGAAGAGCAAGAGGCCCTCCTTCAAAAAACACAGGCCCTCTATGAGAAACAACGCCAAAAAACAGCCGAAGCACTTGCACAAAAAACCCGTGCCGCTCGCCCCATGCTTGAGGCACACTTGGAAGAGTTGCATGCCAAACTCAAAAACTTAAGCCTGGAGCGCATGAGTGTGCCTGATCAAAACTTGCGCGAAAAAGCCCTTGAAGACTTGGAGATGGTGAAGTCCACACTTGCCTCCAATGAGGCTTCCCTCGCTTCCGAAATTGCCAGAGAGCTTGTGCAAAAAACAGATGAGTTGGCCGCAGCAAGCAAAAGACAGGAAAACTTGGATCGCGCACTGGGCAACTCTCCCGAAGAGCGCCAACGCTCCAAGGAAACCAGAGAGGCCAGCCTCGAGGGCGCCGAAAAAGCCAGAGACTTGCAAGAGCGCCTGCGTAGCCTTTTGGGCCACAAAAGCGGCATTGCCGCCGAAGGAGATACGACGGGCATTGCCCAGTCCGTCAGCGAGCAAGAAGCCCTGGGGAAACGTACGCGTGAAATACAACAGCATATGGAAGAGCTTTCTGAAAAAGCCCCCCTCTTTGACGAAGAGACCAAAAACAACCTGGAAAAAACAGCACGCCACATGGAGCAAGCCGCAAACCGCCTGCGCCTGGGCAATGCCAAGGAAGGACAAAGCCAACAAGCCCAAGCAGTGCAAGGGCTGCAAAGCCTCAAACAACAACTCCAGGCCGGCGGCTTGGCCCAAACCACTTTGCCCATGCCCTCTGCCTCAGGAAAACTCGGCCAAGGTACAGCCCAAAACCCCAAGCCACTCCTCCTTCCCAAAACCTCCACCAGCCAACCTCACTTCAGAAAAAAACTCCTGGAAACCATGCGCCAAGCTGTGCCCGAAGGCTATGCGGAACCCGTGCGACGCTATTATGAGGAGCTTATAAAATAATGCGCCTCCCTTGCCTTTTGTGCCTCCTCACTCAGCTGATGCCCGCTCAACCCACTGCCGCGCAAAACCCTGCGCAAAACCCTGCGCAAAGCCCAGCACAAAGCCCTGCGCAAAGCCGCGCTGATACCCCCAACCCTTTTGGCCATACATTGGAAGAGTTGGCCCTTGCCATTGAGAAAGCACTCAACGCCTGGGAGCTGGATGAGGCACAGCTGCTGATGGTGCAAGTGGAAGCCCTTAACCTGCACGGCCTCGCCCTCCTGCACTATTTGCAAGGACGCATGGCCTTCCAACAAGGCCTCTATGCGCAGGCCGTTGACGCCTTTGCCCTCGCGGGGCAAGAGGACAAACCCAACAGCTTTTTGCGCCTTGCCAACGCAGCAAAACACTTCCTCAAAACCGCCCAACCCTTTGAAAGCGAGCACTTTGTGCTTTTTGTCCCCCAAGGCAAACAAAGCGCCTTGGCAGCTTATATACTCTATACGCTTGAAGCCCAATATGAGGCCATGAGCCTAGAGTTGGCTTTTGCCCCCCCTAAAAAACTGCGCGTGGAGTGGGCAAGCAGCGCGCCTGAGTGGGCAGCGCTTTCAGGCCTGCCTCTGGAAAAAGCGCTCAGCCCACACACGGCAGGCTTTTGTGGCTTTGGGAAAATGGTGGTGCTTTCGCCCAGCGCCGTGCAGGGTGGCTTTGCGTGGCAAAACAGCCTCGCCCATGCCTATGTACATTGCGCCACTGCCCAAAAAACCCGCAACCAAACCCCACCCTGGTTGCAAAAGGCCCTCGCTGCCTATTTGGAAAACCACTGGAAAAGCCCCCACCCCCCCGCCCTTCCCCAGGCAGACTGGGCCGCCTTGCAACAATACTTGGGCGCCTCCAATACCCTCGTGCTGGAAAAAAAACCGGGCCCCACCGCAAATACCTCGCCCACTGCCCAGCTGGCTCTTGCCGAAGGCTTTCTCCTGGCGGAATATTTGAAAGCCCAACTGGGCCCTCAGGCCTTCTCCCAACTCCTCTCTATACTCTCCCAACAGGGCAACGCGGAGCACGCCATTGCACAGTTGAGCCGCATGCCCTGGCCCCAATGGAAACAACGCTTCCGCAAAGCCGTGCTTGCTCGGCGCTTCCCCATAAGCCCTCAACCACAAGCTGAAAAAAAAACCTCCCCCCAACGCCTCCATGCGTTGCGCCTGGCCAAACTCTATGCCAGCCACCAACACCATGAGGCCGCCGTATACCACTATGCCAAAGCCCAGGCCTTGCCAGGAGGAGAGCTCCCTCATGTGGCCCAAAGCCATGCACAAAGCCTCCTCGCCCTCTCTCGCTTTGAGGAGGCCGAGCGCGTGTTGGCACATGCCGTGGACGAGAGAGCACCCGCCACACTCTGGTTGACCCTGGGCAAACTGCGCCTCCACCAGTCCCAATGGGCCAAAGCACAACAGGCCTTTGAGCGCACCCTGGCTCAACACCCCTTCCTCCCCGAGGTGCACCTGGGCCTCTATGCCGCAGCCTCCGCACAAAACAATGCCACCCTGGCCAAACGCGCACAACAGGCCGCTGCCACCCTCCTGGAAACCTCCACGGAAACCGTTGATGATATGGCACGGGCCTTCTCCACCCCCACTCCCCCCTGAGCGAGGAGCACCACCTCCACCGCCTATGCCATGCAGCAAAAGCCCATGCAGCAAAAGCACGGGAGCCTTCCCCTTAGAACATGTTGCCTTAGAACATGTTGCCTTAGAACATGTTGCTTGCCCATATACCCATGACATGCTTTTTTGCGCCCGTGCCCCAAAACCCTACACCCCCTTTGCCCCACCACTTTGATATAGGCGTGGTGGGATTGGGCCACGCCGGTTGCGAGGCCGCACTCGCCGCCGCCGCCCGTGGCTTTGCTACGGTGGCCTTCGTCCTTGGCAAAAACCATATAGGCTCCTTAAGCTGCAACCCCTCCATTGGCGGCACCGCTAAAGCCCAACTCGTGCGAGAGTTGGATGCACTCGGCGGACAGATGGCCCTCTGCGCCGATAGGGCCAGTATACACGCGCTCACCCTCAACGCCTCCAAAGGCCCCGCTGTGCGTGCCCTGCGCGTGCTCGTCGACAGAAAGGCCTATGCCCAGGCCATGCAAGAGCGCATAGGCTTGCAGAAAAATTTGCATGTGGTGGAGGGAGAGGCTACCCAACTTCTGGTAGAAGAAGGGGTTTTAAAAGGCCTCCAACTCGCCGACGGCCGCCACTTCACCCTTAAAGCACTGGTGTTGACAACGGGGACTTTCCTGGGTGGCCTCATGCACACAGGCCAAAAGGTGAGGCCAGGGGGGCGTGCAGGGGAAGAGGCTGCACCCCATTTGCTTTCCCAATGCCTGCTCAACCTGGGCTTTCGCATGGGACGCTTTAAAACCGGCACCCCACCACGCCTCCTCGCCCACAGTGTTGATTTTTCCCGCACCACACCCCAGTGGGGCCATGCTGCACCGCGCCCTTTCTCCTTCCGTACACCCTTAAAACCCTTTCCGCAGCTTCGCCAACTGCCTTGCCATATCAGCTATACCACGGAGGCCACCCATAAAATTTTGAGGGACAACCTGGGGCTCTCCCCCATGTACCGCGGGGACATTCAGGGCCGCGGCCCCCGCTATTGCCCCAGCGTAGAAGACAAGGTGGTGCGCTTCCCCCAAAGAGAGCGCCACTCCGTTTTCCTCGAGCCTGAAGGGCTGGAGAGCCCCCTCATATACCCCGCAGGGCTTTCCTCCTCTTTGCCCGCCCATATACAAGAGGCTTTTTTAAAAACCGTTCCGGGCCTGGAGGAGGTGCAGGTGGCACAACACGGCTATGCCGTGGAGTATGACTATGTCCCCCCAGAGCAGTTGAAAGCCACCCTGGAAAGCAAAGCGGTGGAGGGCCTCTATTTGGCTGGCCAAATTAATGGTACCTCAGGCTATGAGGAGGCGGCCATACAGGGTTTGTGGGCGGGGGCAAACGCCACACTCAAACTGGAGGGGGCACCCCCCTTGCACCTGGGCCGCCACCAGGCCTATGCCGGCGTATTAATAGATGAGTTGGTAACACGCGGCGTGGATGAGCCTTTCCGCATGCTCAGCTCCCGCGCAGAGCACAGGCTTAAGCTGCGCGAGGGCAATGCGGATTTGAGGCTTGCAGGGGAGGGCTTTCGCCTGGGCCTCTTGCCTCAGGCAGACTTTGGGCGCGTGCAGGCACGCAAGGCCGCCGTTGAGGCAGAAGTGGAACGGCTTGAGGCCGCAGGCCTGGCAGACAGGCTCAAACGCCCCGAGGTGGCCTGGGGGGACTTGGAAAGCAACAAACAGCCCCTGCCCACCTTAAGCGCTGATGTGATAGAAGAGGTTGAAAATACAATTAAATATGCTGGTTATGTGGCTCAGGCCGAGGCAGCCTGGTTTAGGCAGGCCGAGCGTTTTGACGGTTGGCGCTTTCCTCCGGGCTGGCGCTTTGAGGCTCTGCAGGGCGTTTCCCTGGAAGCACGGGACAAACTGATACGCTATGCCCCAGAAACCCTGGGCCAGGCACGGCGTATTCCAGGCCTAAGCCCTGCCGCCATTGCCCTCCTCCTCGTCCACCTGCGGCGAGCACGAGAAGCACCCCGCAGGGAAACCCAAAGGCTGTGCCCACAGCCGCAAAAAATGCCTTGAAAAAACAAAAATGCCTGGCTTTAAAATGTGAAGGTTTTAAACTGGGCCTTCTTTTTTGCATAAGCTCAAAAGAGGCGCTGCTGAATGCGAAGAGAAAACTGTTTTTTTTTGAGGAAAATGTTAAAAGCCAACACACTGGGCCTAAGCAGGCGCGAAAGAAAAGTTTCCAGGGGCTTTTTGAGGAAAGCATGAAACAAATAACAGCATGGTTGTTTCTGTGGGGTGTTGTTTCTGCTTGGGCAACAGCCGGGGCCAGCGAAATAGCTATACACCCTCTGAACATAGAGTCCACCCCTTCCGAGGCAACGACCAGTGCGCTCAAGCGTATTTTCAGAGAGCAGATTTTCAAAACCCTGCCTGAAGCAGCCAACCCTATTGATGTGGAACGCTTTTTTCAACGCAGGGGAGAACCCTCCTGCTGGGTGGATAATGGTTGCGTGGTCGAGTTGGCCAAAGCCGTACAAAGCAAACGCGTATTGCTGGTGTCCGTCGTCCGCACAGAGCCGTGGATACTCATGTCCGCACGGGTTTTGGATGTCTATGGAATAGAGTTAAAAAGCATTGCCCTCTCCAGGCACGTCCCCAACCTGGATGTGTCGGAAGATGCCAATTTTGCTGAAGCATTTTCAAGGCTATTTGTGGAAATAGACTTCCCAGACTTGTTAAGAAAACCCGTGGTCGAACCCAAAGGCCCGCCCAAACCTGGCCCCGACCCCGACCCCGGCCCCATCCCGACCCCCCGCCCCATCTCCACAGGCATGTCCGACATGCGCATGACGGCTTATGCGGCCATGGGGGTGGCAGGTGCCGGCGCTGTTTTCAGCAGCATTTTCACTGTGCTTTATGCCAATAACATAAAAGAATACAACAGCATTATGGGTGGGCAGGCCGCAACCGACCCCGCCAAGGCCGATGAGGCAATCACCGCTATGCGGCGGGCCAACGACAAAAAACCCTACCTCATTGTGGGCTGGTCCGCGACGGGCGTCATTTTAACCACCTCCATTGTGCTGTTTTTCCTCTCACCGGAATACCAAGGCCCAGCCGTCTCTTTTGCCCCCCTCCCGGGAGGAGGCGCACTGAGTTTATCCGGCCAGTTTTAGTTTTCTGCCGGGGGAGAAAACGCAAAGCGCCTGACCCTCTGGACTTAGGCCTCGCCCGCTTCGACCTCATGCCCAAGCGGAGCGGAGGGAATGGAGAAAAAGCATGCTTTTTCTTCATTCATGGAGCGTAGTGCAGGCAAGCTTTAGCTCGCCTCAATGGAAACCGGTCTAGACCGCTTCCACTTTGACATGATCTCTTCGTTGGGCTCCGGTTTCGCTCAGGTCATGCACTTAAGTGCACTCCCATCGCGAAATCCTCGCCCGCCTCGACCTCATGTCAAATTGAAACCGGTCT
>Ga0099364_10000627_pt1 | contig 60232 bp, 53 predicted proteins | sample TergutTh196P3_FD_73070 | JGI IMG/M metagenome (GOLD analysis project Ga0099364, IMG submission 73070) | Microcerotermes parvus P3 segment gut microbial communities from Pointe-Noire, Republic of the Congo - Th196 P3 | ecosystem: Host-associated > Arthropoda: Insects > Digestive system > Gut ... | reverse complement strand
TATTTTTCTGCCCCCGGGAAATACCCCCCGAAGAACCCCCCCCCCCCCCCCCTGCCGCTGCCAATGCTCTTACTCTTGGGGGTATACTCCGACAGGAATTAGTGAATGGCAATAATCATTAGTTTGTTTTTCTTTTTCATGAAAAACTTCCTTAAAATAAAAAAGTTGTCAACAGGAAAAATCAAAAAAAATAATCTGTGTTAATGGGTGACCACCTCTTCTCTACCCTCACCATTTTTTCACAAGCTTCTTTAAATGATGAATATTTCCCAAGATAGCAAGAACCAATTATCGCGCAGCCTAAAAGCTCGGCTTCTTTGTATTGCAAAGTTTGAACTTCTTTACCTGTAATGTCAGCCTTTAATTGATTCATATAATCGTTTGCCGACATTCCGCCTGTTACCCTTAATGAGTTTACTTTTACGCCTGTGTTTTCCATCCTGTCTATTATTTCTTTTACTTTATAGCATAACTCTTCCAAAACAGCGTTAGCTGCATTTCTTTGAGATATGTTTTCACTTTCCCGCGCAATAGTAAAAAAATCTTTTATATTAGAAAACCCCAGTATTTCACTTGTCTGTTCAATAGCAAAACCGGACATATCAATTTTTCCTGACAAGTTCCAGTATGGTTTGATTGGGTGGCCGTACGACATTAGCTTATCCGCATTAATACGATTTTCCGTACAAAGATTAATCCCCTCTGATGAACCTGTGCGGTCTAAAGCCTGACCCGGTTTTGTAATACCCGCTCCTAAAATAGCGGCGTAGAAGTCCGGCCCGGCGGAAATTACAGGGATGCCACCCTTAAAACCAAAATCTTGTGCGGGTTTTTCCGATAATATGCCAAATTTTTCTCCGGGTCGGATAAAGGGAGGAAACTTATGAGTTTCCAAACCCAGTTTTTTTAAAACACTATCATTCCAAAACCAGCGGTCAAATCCATCGGAAGGAAATACAGAGCAAGCGTTTCCTGTAAGCCTGTATGCCAAATATTCAGGGCATCCAAGAAAGAATTTGGCATAGGAGTACAATTCCTCTTCTTCATTTCTTATCATTAATACTTTTGGCAGAAAAAAAGCGGCATCAACATATCCGCCCATTACTTTAGAAACTTCATCCTGATATTCTTCCGCACTGCGATCAAACCATACTCTGGCATCAGAGGCAGTGCCGTTTTTAAGAACAGGTACAAGCGTGGGACCCTGTCCGCTTATTACAATAGCCATAACCTTGTCTTGATTGCCCAGTTGCAGGCAGCAGAATTTAAAACCTTTAAGCCATTGATCTGTATCTCCGTCATGTGACATTGGCACTGATGCAAAACTTAGGCGGTTACCTTCATAATCCCAAAGAGCAGATTTAAAATTACTGGTTCCAATATCTATAGTTAACAGCATTTAAATAATAATTCCTTTATTGCATGACCCTTAGCCAGACCCTTATTTTCAAATTTTGTTTTAGGCCGCCATTCTTGGGGCGGAGCAAAATCGTTATATTCATTTTTTAAACCAATAGTTGCGTTTAATTCTTCCAACGCAAAAAAAGCGTAATCTTCCCAGTCTGTTACCATGTATAAATAACCCCCGGGTTTTAAGCATGAAGCCAATTTTTCAGTAAATGGGCGTTGTATGAGACGGCGTTTGTGATGTCTTTTTTTTGGCCAAGGGTCAGGAAAAAAAAGATGGATACCTTCTAATGATGCAGGCTGAATCATATGTTCTACTACTTGAACAGCATCAAACTCTATTATCCTTATATTAGAAAGGGCTTTTTTTTCTATTTCCCATAACAGCCTTCCAATTCCGGGACGGTGAACTTCTATACCAAGATAATTTTTATCCGGATTTGCTTGAGCTATTGCGGCAGTTGCTATACCCATTCCAAAACCAATTTCCATAATAGTATTATTTGAATTAATTTTTTCTTCACTGAATGGAATTATAAATTTTTCAGAAAGTTTATCATACGCATTTTTTTGCGCATCCGTAAACCGTCCTGCTCGTATTACATAACTTTTATTCATAGCTTTTATATTTACCGGACAGAAACCACATTTGTATATGCACTGCAAGAATTGTCTTCATCTTCTGCCCAAAGAGCTACAGCAGTAACATTAGAAGGAAAATTCAACTGAGAAACGCTGCCCGTCAGGGACTGCAGCACTATTTCATTAACAAATGTTCCTGAACTATCGTAACAAAGCAGCCGGTTTACAGGCCATTGAGAATTGACAGTATAATTGCCGCCAGAAAAAACAATATCTGGAAATGGAAAGCGGACATTGCCATCGTATGAAAAACTCCGTTCCGTGCTTTCCCCGCCCTTGTTAAACAAAACCGCACGATACACTCCCCGCGGTAGCTCTCCTTCCGGCATGGAAATACTTCTTGTTCCTATCCATAATCTGTAATCATCTTGATATGTAATCCATTCATCGTTATTAATCAGCCAACGGAGCTGTTCTTTATCGTTATATAAATATAATTTATCCAGGTTATCTATTCCGTCTTCATCATGGGGGATAATAAAAAAAGAAAAATGTTCCTGAACTTCGGCGTCCCCCTGATACAAAACAAGCTGCAGAAAACCGAATGTAATATCCGGCTTAGACCTTGAACAGGAAAGAGAAAACGCAAGTACTAGTATCGATATTAAAACACAAATTTTTTTCATAACTTCTTTATTTAAGTATAGATTAAAATCCAAAAAATGTCTATATTAAAGTATGAAAATATGGTTTGCCACAAATAATGCCCACAAGAAAAAGGAGCTTCAGACCATTCTTGGAAGAAGCTTGTATATACCATCTGAACACGGGCTTTCTTTTAACCCTGAAGAAACGGGAGCCACTTTTTGTGAAAATGCCCTGCTTAAAGCCCGTGAATTAAAGAAGCTTCTTGGAAAAAAGAACGAGCCTGTAATTGCCGATGATTCCGGCCTTTGTGTCGATGCTTTGGGCGGCAGACCCGGCGTATTGTCCGCTCGATATGGAGAGGTTAACGGTAAAAAATTAACAAGCCAGCAGCAAAATCTGCTACTACTTGAAGAGTTGGGAGACAGCAAAATAAGAACTGCCCGTTTTGTATGCGCCATGGTTCTTTTGTTTGATGAAAACCAATTCTTTGTGGTTCAAGAAACATTGAAAGGTGAAATTATTAAATCTCAAAGAGGGGACGGTGGTTTTGGATATGACCCTGTTTTTATTATCCCCAAGTTTAGCAGAACCCTTGCCGAACTTTCAGATGAAGAAAAGAACGATATTAGTCACCGTGGAAAAGCTGGACGCGGTATAGCAAAATTCCTGCAGAGCAATGGCTAAATTAAATTTTACAGCAGAGCTTAATGAGCCTCAAGTTAAGGCGGTAACCACTATTGAAGGGCCTGTGCTAATTATAGCGGGTGCGGGTTCCGGCAAAACGCGGGTAATTACTTACCGTATTGCGCATATGTTGGAAAAAGGAATCCCGCAATCTAACATTCTAGCCCTTACTTTTACAAACAAAGCGGCACGGGAAATGGAAATAAGGGTAAAAGAGATAACCGGAAAAAAATTACAAAGCCTTACTATCAGCACTTTTCATGCTTTTGGACTTCAAGTAATAAAGGAAGATGCGGAAGTTCTAGGATATAGAAAAAACTTTTCTGTTTATGATGAGACTGATAAAATGACTCTTATAAAAGAATCTTTAAGAGAATGTAAAATAAACGCAAAAAATGTAGACATATACTCTCTTAGTCAGCAATTTTCCAAAATAAAAACCGGGATGGTTCAATGGACAGGGGATGCTTCAATGCAGGATGTTTATAAGGAATATCAAACCGGTCTTAAAGTTTATAATTCCGTTGATTTTGACGATCTTTTAACTATTCCGCTTGAATTGTTTGAAAACCACAGTGATATTCTGCAAAAGTATCGCAAAAAATATAGATATATTATGGTTGACGAATTTCAGGATACAAGTTTAATTCAATATAAATTGTTAAAACTTCTTACGGACAGTAAAAACGCCAATGTATGTGTTGTGGGTGATGATGATCAGTCTATATATTCATGGAGAGGCGCTAATTATGAAAATATTTTAATGTTTGAAAAAGATTTTCCTAAAAGAGTAGAAATTAAACTTGAGCAAAATTACCGTTCAACTTCCAATATTCTTGATGCAGCTAACGGAGTTATTTCTAATAATACCGGCAGAAAAGATAAAAAACTGTGGTCAGGCAAACACGGCGGTAAACCCATTGAACTGCATCACCCGGAAAATGAAAGCGCAGAAGCTGATTTTATAGCAAATCAAGTCCGAGATATTTTACTTTCTGAAAATTTAAATTATCATGATTTTGGAGTGCTTACAAGAACTAATGGTTTAATGCGTAATATAGAAGAAGCATTTTTAGCTGAAAATATACCCTACAAAGTTTCCGGGGGAACAAGTTTTTTCCAGCGCAAAGAAATTAAAGATATTATTTCTTATATGCGGCTTATAGCAAACCCTGATGATGATGTTAGTCTTTTACGAATTATAAATACACCCAGAAGGGGGATTGGAAAAACTAGCATTTTGTCATTAAGTGAAAATGCCAAAAAAAATCACACAAGCTTATGGTCGGCATTGGCTCGTATTAATTATGCAAGACAGCAAGGACAAAAGGAGCTGTTTCAGGATAAAAAAGCCGCAACGGAGTTGGAAGAATTTTCCGGCATGATTGAAAATTTTAGAACGTTGTTTTTAGAACGCAAAGGAGAGCCGGGGTATCGCTGGTCTTTATCAAACTGCGTAAAATTATTAATAGATAATATTGATTACTGGAGTTATCTTGTTATTGAACACAGCAAAGATGAAAAAAAAGCAAGATGGAAATACAATAATATAGAGTATTTTATTAGGATGATTCAAAATTGGGAAAATGATCCTGATAATCTTGATGCCGGTCTTTACTCATGGCTTAACAGAATTAGTCTTATCACAAAAGATGATGGAAATGATGATAATAAAGGAAAAGTTAATTTAATGACGATTCATGCCGCCAAAGGTTTGGAGTTTCCGGTTGTGTTTATTGCAGGCGCGGAAAAAGGTTTAATCCCCCATGAAAAATCGATAGGTGAAGATGAAAGCGAGGCAGGCAGTATTGAAGAAGAACGCCGTCTTTTTTATGTTGCTATCACAAGAGCAAGGGAAAAGCTATTTATGACTTCCTGCCAACAGCGCCGTAAAATGCAAAATACTCTTATTTGTGAACCATCTCCCTTTTTATCTGAAATACCCAGCGAACTTATAAAAATTCATGAACCTATTAAAGATACTGTCCCCGATGAAGCTCAGGCGGAAGATTATTTTGCTAAAATGCGTTCTATTTTAAAATAGTTTTATAATAGCAGGCGATTGGCAGTGTGGGCTGTGAAAGCTCTTTGTTTTTTACATAATCATTTTACCTCGCGCTGAGGCACGGAGACGCTGAGAGCGCGGAGAAAGTGGCAGCTCGTCCCTGCTACAACGGCAGACTTTTGTGTGATTAACACACAAAAGCCAGCCGTTTTCACAGGGGAATATTAAATTAATAAATGTAATTATTTTACGAAATATGTAAGTATTTTAACTGTCACATAATCCTACCAAATGTGTGGGTTACACGACAGTTTTTGTCACTTAACGCAAAAAGCTAGCTTATTTTATACGAAACTTTCTGTCGTGTAAAGCCCACGTACCCCCGTCAACCCAAAAAAAAGCCCGGCACTACACCGGGCTCTCGCTCTCTTGCTACACAATCCTCGCTCTCACGCAAAGACGCTACTTGCAGCGTAGCTTCTAGCTAAGGCACTAAGCGGCTTTTTTATTTTCATTACTTGTTTTTTCATATAAGTATTCAGGTGCAAAATCTACACCATTATCCCAACATATTGTATGGCGCTCAATTTTTATTGCTTTGAATCTATCTTTATCTATTAATTCTCTGATGATTTCCCTATGGTCTGCCATTAATTTAGCATGAAAATCAATAACACCTCTAAGACCATCATTAAATTCTATATATATTTTATAATCTTCTAGCAGTTCCGCTTTAATTACCCAAAAAGGCATAATCCCTCCTGTCAAGTTAATGGTGAAATTTTATAAAACTTGCCGTTTTCTTGTACCATTTTCCAATTTTCCAACAATTCAGCTTGATGTAACCCAGCCCATTCCATAGCCAAACCCATTACACGAGGCGGAAGTCTACCACTCAAAACTTTCAAGTCATTAATAGAAATCAAAGCTTCATCATCATTATACCCTACATGAAAATGAGGGGGATTATGGTCGTCAAAATATATTGAAATAACCATTCCTAAGAAACGACATAATTCTGGCATACCTACAATATACCCCATTCCCCCACCCCCGTCAACCAACAAAACCCGCCAATTTTCTCTCACAGAGAACACTGAGGCACAGAGTTCACGGAGCAAGATTTTAGTTTTTATTCTTCTCTGTGTCCTCCGTGCCTCCGTACTCTCCGTGAGTAAAAAAAAGCCCGGCACTACACCGGACTCTCGCTCTTTTTCGCTCTCTTCCTACATAATCATCTCGCGCAAAGACCGCAAAGTGAAGACCGCAAAGTACGCAAAGTTCGCTTGTGAAAAACATACCAGCCACCAAAGCAAGCCAAGCCAAACAAAAAAAATAAAAATCCGCATAAATCCGCGTTCAATCCGCGCAAATCCGCGTTAAATGGTAATCCCGCTTTCCCCCGCTCTCTTCCTACAAATTCATTCCCTCACGCAAAGACGCAAAGACGCCAAGGAAGAATTAAGCACATATTGGTTCAAGGTGAAGTTGAATGATTTTTTCATTTGTATTAAAACACTCAGGATGACGAGGACGCATTTTCTTTAGCTCTTCTTCTGTCATTACAGGACAATCAGAGAAATCCGTGTTCTTGAATGCTCTTATCTCAGCAATCCGATCAGGTGATAAAGTTCTTTCGCCATTCATAATACATTCTCTCCTCATTGGGTTCGGCAGGACGAACTGATATTATCCTTGTTCTTCCACTTGCCGGTTCTGTATAGGATAAATACAAGATAATAAAATCCTGTAACTCTGCTAAACCTTTATATCTGGTTTCAGTAAAAGTTGAGTGGGTTTCATCATATACTTCAAGAAGGTAAGGATCATCAAAAGCAGGTAATATTTCTTCAAAATAAAGCCCATGAAGTTCCTTATTTCTTTTGCTTTTTTCCTCATCCCATTCATAAAGCCCATCTGCACTAATTATTGTTCTTCCCATGTACCACTTCTTCCAGTTTATAAAGCTCTTATTAGTATAATATAAAAATAAACAAAAAGCAACCTTCCCCCGCTTTCCATCGCTCTCTTCCTACATACTCACCTCGCGCAGAGACCGCAAAGTGAAGACGCAAAGAACGCAAAGGCGGTGATTTCGGGGCTTTGCCCTGTTATCACCGCGCTCTGTGTTTTGCTTACTTAACTATTAGCTTCCCAGTGACATCTAACTCGTGAGTGTCACTAATGGGCCGAGAATCATCACCGTGCGCCATAAAATTTCCCAGCGTAAACCTATTAATGTCTGCTGGTTGTAAAGTGTAACCGGATGCGCCTTGTATTACTTGCGTGTCAGTCCAGCCAGAGATGACATTGTCGATATTACCCTCACCCCTATGCAAACTAAGGTTAACGTTTTCTGTCCAGTCATCGATGCTTATCGTAGTCGAACCGCTAAGAAGAAGATGTCCCAATATCATGTCTCCTGAGAGGACAAAGTTATAGGAGGTACCGGCATAAATAAAAATATCAGACAAACCAGTTTTTATATTCCCTCCGGCATTTCCTGTGATACTGCCTCCTGCAAGGTTTAATTGCGATGCCCCTCCATGTAACCCAACGCCTGTTTGATTTTCCCCCCCCCACTCATGTTCGAAAGAATTTCCTGTTATTTCCCCGCCGTTCATGGTAAAATTACCGTTATCTAATTGCACTCCTGAAGCTGATCCGTATGTGCTAATGCGTTTATTTCCGGTAATTTTTGAATCTGTATTCATAATAAAAGAAGCGCCGTTTTGTACAATAACAACAGGGGCATTATTGTCTTGAGTTGCCCCGTTCTGACCATTGGCAAGCCCTACTAAAGTAACGTTGCTGGCAAGGGTTAATTCAATGTCCGTTTCTCCGGCTGCTCCAACGGTAAAGAGTGCGCCTTGGGCGTTCAGGTTGATATTCATCGCGCTTGAGGCGGTCAAAGTCAGTTTGACATCGGAAACATTCAGTACCATTGGGCCAACATTCTGGTTTGCCGTGATATCGGCTGTGTAGGTTCCCGGATTGGCATTAATCCACGCCACTGCGGTGGCAATGTCGGTAAAAGATTGTGTATCACCGCCTGTAACAAAAACTGTTGGCGTAGCAGCCACAACCGTAACCCCCGGCACTTCGATAAAGCCCGTGTTAATGTCCCTTTCATACGATATGCCGTGTTTGTCGCCCACGATTGCCCAAACAGCAGTCGCGCCGGATCCGTCTACAGTCAAATCTGTGTTACTTCCCAAAGTATAGGTGGTGGTGGTTTCTGTCCTTTCGATTGCCAAGGCTCCCGATAAATCAAAATTACTCCTTGGACTCGTAACAGTGCCGCCATTAATGAACAATAAACCAGGAGAATTAAATACAAAAGCATCCATACGATTGATGTCTGTGTGGGGGTTTATTATCTGACCATCGCTGACAATAATTTTATGGCCTGAACCAGTACCTACTTGAATTGTTTGAATACCTGTTATTGTGCCACCCATGATGTCAACCGTAACATTCGACGTATTATTATCTATGTTAATCGCAAACCAATTGCTTGTTACTTCGCCATCGCTGATAGTAACTGTCCTGCCATCATTATCTGAACCAAAGATATTAATTGCATAACCAAGAGGACTTGTACCAGTACTTGTAACTGTACCGCCGCTTACAATGAAGTTACCACTACCGTTTGTGTTAATTGCGTAGGTGCCGTTAGTAGCTGCAATAGAGCCGCCGCGAATTTCAAAATCGCCGCTGCCATTAACTGCTAGCAACCCCGAACCTGCGTCGGTAGTATTAGCGCCGCTATAGTTTGCCTGCCAGATCACCTTTTTACCGGCAGCGATATCCATAGTAAGCGTACTCTCAGCATCATTTACTGATCCAACAATAGTAACCTCGTCATATACACCTAACGCCGCATCTATATCAGTTTTAATATCAGCAACGGTCTTTCCAGTTATATCCACCATTCCAGGAAGAAGAGACACAGTAAAGCTAACATCAAAAGACGCGCTTATGCCGTTGCCGCCCGTCACGGTAACTGTTGCGGTGTGCGCTCCAGCAAGCCCGGTGTTGGGTACAACGGTAAATGTGGCTTCGTCGTCAGTGTCAGCCAGGTCTGAAATTGTTGCTGGAGACAATGTAAAGCTGCTTGCGTTTGCTCCGCTCAATTCAATGCCAAGCGTACCTGTCGATTGATTGCCTGTGTTGGTAATGGTTACTGTATGCGGAGTCAACGCTCCATAACCAAAAGCTTCGGCAGGGAAAGTGTATAAGCTGCTTTGAGATAGAGAAATGCCGTAAGATAAAACCGTCACTTTAGCAGTCTCACTCACCAACCTAAATGACCTTGTGCCGTTTATCGCCTCATCAACATCAGTATAAGTAATTACCACATAGTAGTATGCTGTTCCATTATACAATTCAAGAATTTCGTCAAGATCAGGAGTATAAGTTGAACCATCCGCACCCCATATCAAATCTCCTCCCGTACTGTCGTTATTTTCATTAGAAAACCACTGATACTCATAACCGGGTTTAATAGGATCAAGCACTACAGATAAAGCTACAGAGGTATCACCCTCTTTGTATTCCGCGTCAAAGGGGTGAGTTATGTCGGGCACAATTACATCTACTCTATCATCAATTTCCTCCTGCTGTACCGCGCCTGCCACTGCCGGGAAAGTAATACGGTTGCCGTAAAAATCCCTTGTGGGATAATTCGCGGGACGGGTCGAAGTTATTGTTTCAATCTTGCTTCTGTCAAATGGCTTAAATGTTTTATTAGAGAATGAAAGAACGGGGTCATAACTGTCTCCAGTCACCTGAGCCCAGCCGCTATAATTATTAATAGTACCAAATGGCAGGTCGACGACATTGTATCCTAAAGATGTAATAGTCCCATAACATGGCAAACTTAAAACACCATTAGCTGTATTCTTATAAAACACATTACCAATTATGGTCGTATTTGCACCAACGCTATTGATCGCGCCTCCTCCCGGTCCATGATATCTAGTATTGTTAAAGTAGAATGTACTGCCTTTTACCGTTAAGGTTCCTGTATTAAGAATAGCGCCGGCATCTTCACCTGTATTCGCGTTGAATATACAGGATTCGATGGTCAGATTACCCTCATTCTGAATCGCTCCTCCGTCACTACCGCTCTTTCCCACGCCGTTTTTAAACTGAACGCGCCTTATAGTCACATTGCTGCCTGTTGCGGTAATACGCAGCAGGTTGACAGTATCGGTCACCCACTCATCCCAAGCATCGATATAATAATAAGGTTCCAGTGTTACGCCGTTTCCTTCTATAACAAGAGTTCTATCGCCTGATATTTGCAAGGTTTCTTCCAGTAAGATTACGGATCCCGGCTCCAGCATAATCCTGATTGTTTGTACGTCATTAAGACTCAAAGCGTGGCGCAGGCTTCCCGGTAGATTCTCGTTATCCTCTTCTTTAGTAACAAAATATATGGAAAAGTCATCGGGGAAGTCTGCATCTGTGAACTCATATTCTACCAAGGTAGTCAAATTCTGATAGATGTGCACAACTTCGGTTTTGGTGACAAATGCGCCGTTTTCATGCCTTAAACCAAGTTGTAAAAGATAGTAGCCCACGGGCATATCTTCAAGTACATGTTCTTCGGTTCTGTTATTCAGGAGTTCTGTAAAAGGAGCAGGGTCATCCACTAATAAAAAGTCAAAGGTGAAGAATTCTACAGTAACTTCGTCTGGAAAAGTAATGCCGCTAAAATTCAAAGTTCCTACTCCATCATCACTTGTTGCAATGGGGTGAAGTTTGACATTAATAGGGACTGCGGTTCCGGCTACTACATTAAATTCCGCCTCTCCTTCTGCCACAAGATCCTCATCATCAGTTGAATCTTCCACAAAGGCTTTTACCTCCAACAGGTACGATCCTTCTTTCAATACGAATTTGTACTGACCATTATCTTCTTCTGTATCCGGCTGATCATCCAGATTACCCTTTATATCATCATCATAGCTGTAAAAGGTAAATACAAGGTCAAGGGCGTCTAAAGCCGGTACCGGGATAATAGTGCGAGCTTCGCCTTGTACAAAGTTGAATCGTACTATTCCGTAACCTTCGGGGATGTCCGTCTCCGGCTCATGGTGAAATCCTATTTTGTCAAAGAAAAATTCACAGCCGCCAAATATTAGCGCCAATAAAACAAAGCATTTTATTACAAAAGATAACTTTTTCATTTTTCACTCCTCTCCTTAATCTGTTACAGTAAAGCTAATTTCAGTTGAGTACGGCACTCCACCCTTGTACGCTATTACAACCAACTTATGGGTTCCCTTATCAAAATCCGCCGCATCAATGATAAATGATGAATCATTTGTTTCTTCATCAATGTATCCCCACACTGTATAGCGGATTTCGTCATACTCGACGTCTACATTAACAGTGAACTGTTCATCGGGCTGTATGGTAATATCAGAATAATCGCCATCAAGTATTTGGTCGTCTTCGTTTGCCCACAAGTTAATAGTAATGTCGCCGCCGCCATGAGTTGGGAGTACGGTAAAGCTAACGGTAAAAGATTTGCTTATAACATTATCGCCAGATACGGTAACTGTTGCCGTGTATGTTCCAACATCAAGACCTGAAATGTATCCAATGTTAAATGTCTTGCTGGCTTCTGAGGGTGGTATGCTTGTTATTGTTATTGGTGACAATGTAAAACTGTCCGCATCCGCACCGGAAAGCGCGACTGTGAGATCGCTTGTCGGATACAACCAGCCGCTATTATAAACAGTTATTGTTATATACGACGGCGTGCTGCCGAATGTTCCGTCGGGAAGGTTTATGGTTGTTCCTTCAGGGTCGTTGCCAGTAAATTCATAATAGAGGGTTATGTCGGTGGTCGGTAACAGCTCCACCACCGGATCCTGCGTTCCTGCCGCAAACTCCTTCAGTATGGGCAAGCCGGCACGGAACTCCCATTCGTTTTCTGGAAACAGCACTGTGTTTTCCCAGAAAGTTGCGCTGTTCCACTGCGTTTCGGTAATATCCTCGCCGTCTTTGCCTGTGGCGGTTTTGGTTAATGTTATACCTGATGGCATCAACATATCGCTGCGAGCATAGTTGTTGGTGAGAGTATTTCCAGGGAAATTATTCCCCACCCGGCCAAAGGTAGTATCCGTATCATCAACTCTGGTTATTGACGGGTTTAATGCCACGCTGTTTATTACAGAACTGGCGTTTAACCCCACCACACCGCCAACTTCTTCTACTGTAAGATAGCTAGCAAACATACGACAGACAACTTCACCTGTGGAGTAGCAGTTTTGCACCGTCCCAGTATTCATTCCCACCACGCCGCCGACATTTATGGCGCCGGTAACACTGCCTGTGGAATAGCAGTTTTGCACCATGCTTGTGCTGTCGGTATTATACCCCACAATGCCGCCTACATAATTATTACCGCTGACGCTGACCGTGGAAAAGCAGTTTTGCACCGTACCATTGTTATTTCCTACCACAGCGCCAACATAGTTGTAGCCTGTAATGCTGCCGCCTATTAGACCAAGATTTTTTACTACTGCGCTTTCGATATAGCCGAACAAACCTTGTTGGTAATCAGAAGCGAGGTTATTAATTGTAAGGTTACGGATGATTTTATAGTTCCCGTCAAAAGTGCCGGTAAAAGGAGTAGTGTCATTACCGATAGGCGTCCAGTTTATACCTTCAAGATTAATATCTGTTTCAAGCCGGTAATGCTTATCAAGCTCCAAGCTAATTGCCTGCAATTGGGTAGCCGTGTAAATTAAGAGGGGAGAAAGCTCAGTGCCTTCACCATTCAACTTCAACACCCCGTCTACTACTATGATTGTGTCGTCTGTGTAGTTACCAGACGGCCATGTTCCCGGCAAGGGTATGTCGCCCGCAGACACCCAGTCATCTCCATCAAACGTACCATATTGGGCTATAAGGTTGTTACTAGTATACAACGCCGCGCCGGTGGGTGCAGTGTTACTGTTGGCTCCTTCGTTAGCGCCGTACACCGTTCCGCCAGTTATCTGGAAGTTGTCACGCGTTAAGAATACACCGCCGCCGTTGGTATTGGCATTATTGCCGGATACTTCGGCGTTGCCGCTCATGATAAAAGTGCTTTGGGATATGTACACCCCGCCGCCATTGCCGTTAGTATTGCCGTTGGCAGTATTGCCGGATACTTCGGCATTGCCGCTCATGGTAAAGGCGCTGTTGTTGCTTGCAACCACCCCGCCGCCACTGCTGGCAGTATTGTCGAATACTTTGGCATCGCCGCCCATAGTAAAGGCGCTGTCGTTTATACTCACCCCGCCGCCGCTGACGTTGGTGGAAACGGTGCCGGCTTTATTGCCGAATATTTCAGCATCACCGCTCATGGCAAAGGTGCTTTTTTCCCATACAGACACCCCGCCGCCGGAGTTGTTGGAGGTATTGTCGGACACCGAGCCGCCATTCATGGTAAAACTGCCTTCGTTTCGCACATATACCCCACCGCCGGCACCGAAGGTACTATTATCGTAAATGCTTCCGCCGGACATTGTAAAGTTTGCACTGTTGCCGAATACAGTTACCCCGCCGCCCTGGCCGCCACCCTCTTTGCCTTCGTAAGAGTTAGTATTACCGGACACTGTACCGCCTTCCATGATAAACGTGCCGGCTACAAATACTCCGCCGCCGTTGCCAATACCATCACTGCCGGTGGCGGCAGCGGTATTGCCGGACACATCGGAGTTGCCGCTCATGGTAAAGGTACCGCCTGCATACACCCCGCCACCATGACCGTTGTAGCCGGTGGCAGTGTTGCCGGATACCTCGGCGTTGCCGCTCATGGTAAAGGTACCGGTAGTTACAACATATACCCCGCCGCCTTGGCTGGTACCGGTACCGGCAATGTTGGTGTTATTGTCTGTAATCTTAGCATCGCCTCTCATGTCAAATACGCCCTGAAAGCTGACAATCACCCCGCCGCCGTTTGCGGCTTCATTGCCGTACACCGAGGCACTATCGTTCATGGTAAAGGTGCCTTCGATTACACTCACTCCACCGCCAGAGTCTTTTGCTTTATTATTGTATACTGAGGCGGTGTCGTTCATAGTGAAGGTGCTGCTGATTACAAGCACACCGCCGCCGTCATTATCCTTATTGACACTTTCTATTTCATTACTGTGTATTGAGGCATTGCCGCTCATGGTAAAACTAGCACTGTTGCTTACAATCACACCGCTGCCAGTGGGTTCATAAGTGTTTGCATTATTCTGCAGCGTTACGCCATCGTTCATAACCAATTCGCTGTTGGCTCCGGAAACGCTGATAAGCGCGGCTTGGGCTGTTATACCGTTGTCCTTTCCCCCATCCAAAGTCAGCGTACTTGATGCACCGCTTTCGCTCAATGTCAGTTTGCCGCCGCCTGTTACGGAGAAAAATGCTCCAAGAAAGCCATCTGCCCGTTCAATAATTACATCGTTCTGCGTCAGAATGGTAACCTCACCGCTTACATCCAACGTATCTCCCAGCACAATTTTACTGTCAGAAGCCAGCATAATTTGAATGGTTATTTCTCCCATTTCAGATGCCCAGCCAATAGCATGGCGGAGTGTTCCGGCTGTGTCTTCATCAGCGCTATTGTAAACAATATATGTATCTGTTTCATAGGAAAAATCATCATCATCAACTTCAAACTCTACAATGGTAGTCAGGTTCTGATAAATGTGTACAACTTTAGATCTTGTTATTAATTGGAAACCCCATCTGAAACCTGCCTGTAAAAAATAATAGCCGGCCTCAAGATCATTAATGCTGCCTGTACCTGTACTTTGATTTAAGTCCAACAAAATATTCGCTGCATCACCGCCGCCAAATAAATTCCTCAAGGTTAAAAATTCAACATTAATAACATTGGAGTCATAGTCAAAGGTAAACTCCAGTGTTCCTGTACCGTTTTCTGTAAACGGTTCAAGAACAACTGTGGCATTGGCTGGTGTTCCTTCTGTTATTTCAATTGTGGTGTCTCCGGTTGCAACAAGACTGTCTATTTTATCGCCGTTATCATCCTTTAAGTAGGCATTTACTGTAAGAGTATACTCTCCTAGCTCCAGATAGAATTCATAAACACCATTATTTATAGTTGCCGGTTCAGGGTTAATTGGATCACCCGGTGCGCCGGAAGGGGAAAATTCAAATTCCAGATGAAAATTTTCCAGTGCCGCTGCAGGGATGGCGGTTCTGGCATTCTCAGGCCCTGCGCTCCCCTGAAAGGAAATCCGCGCCACACCGTAACCTTCTGGAATGTTCGGCACATCAAGAAGTTTAACCCCATCAGGACAAGAAACTAACAAACAGCAAATAATCATTATCAATGAGCAAAGTAATTTCCCCGCTCTCTGCGCCCTGTTCCCTGTTCTCTGTTCTCTGTTAACTGTTCTCTGTTTTCTATTCACTGTCTTCCCCCTATTCCACATTAAAGATGATTGTAGTTGAATACGGTACGTTTTCATCGTACACGATTATAACCAACTCGTATGACCCTTTGCCAAAATCCGCTCCATTTATGGTAATTGAATGAGAACCACTAGGGGTTTCTTGGTTAAGATAAGGCCACGCTATCCATTGGACTTTGCTATAGAAACCGTGTACCGTAACAGTAAAGCTTCCATCTATTGAAATGGTAGTCTCATCAGGATCGTCGCCAATAAGTATGTTGTTGCCTTTGTCTTCCCACAATTCAATAGTAATGTTGCCGCCGCCTTGAGTTTCGTACACTGTAAATCTAACATCAAAATCTATATTCATGCCGTTAAAGCCATATATGGTAACTGTTGCATTATATGTTCCAACAGCAAGATTCATTTTGGGGCTCACGGTAAAATTGCGTGAGTCAATATTACCAACTATGCTTTCAAATTCTTTTTCAGATAATTCAAAACTATCTGCATTAACTCCGCTCAATTCAATGGTAAGAATGCCTGTCGGCTGATTACCTGTATTGTTAACTGGCACAGACAACACTGGTGCTGTCGAGTAGCCAACTGCTGTGTCGGGGAAATCATGTCTACCAGCTTTATTAGACCCAATTGAATATATTACTACATCCGGCGGCAGTTTGCCGTCCCAGAATGGATCTGTAAAGCCGGCAGTAACTGTCCACCAGGGAAGGGTATCCCACCCAGTCAGCCCCCTAGAAACCTGCGCGCCGTTCACCGTTCCAGCGCCTGTAGTGTTGGACGGATATGACTTGTTTTTCAATACTCCGTCTATATCGTAATGTATGTTCATATTGCTATACGCATAGTTGTTTGCCAATGTACCGCCATCATTACGCCCTACCACACGGCCTAAAGAGTCTGCATTAGCGGCAGTTGTGGTAACAAATGGATTCAACGCCACATTGTTTTTAACTTCTGCATAATCATCTTCATTATATCCCACTATGCCGCCAACATCTTCATAGCCAATAACATTGCCAAGGGCGTAACAGTATTCCACTGTGCCGTTATAGTCGTTAATCCCCACAATACCGCCAATTTTACTTTTGGTTCCACCTATGCCGGTAACAGCGCCTTCGGAATAACTGTTCCTTATTGCAGCATCATTTCCACCCGCTATACCGCCAACACTTTCATAGCCTTTGACATCACCGGTGGAATAACAGAATTCTATAAGGCCTGTGTAGTTATTTCCGGCTATACCGCCAACAAATTGTTCACCGGTAATATCACCTGTGGAATAACAATATTCTATTGTGCCATATCCTTTATATCCGACTATGCCGCCGATATTTTCTCTACCGGTAACAGCGCCTGTGGCATAACTGTTTTGCAATATGCTTTCGTTATAGCCCACTAAACCACCAACATGATACTGACCGCTTACATCACCTGCGGTATTACAATCCTCCACTATGCCGTGTTGGTTCCTCCCCACCACGCCGCCAACACCGTATTCACCGGTGATGGTGGCTGTAACAGAGCTATATATCACTGTGCCATCGTAGTTCCATCCCACTATTCCTCCGACATAATCATAGCCGGTTATGTTGCCTGCAACAGAACAGTTTTCTATTGTGCCATCGTTCCCCCCCGCTATTCCTCCGCTGCCAGTCGGTTCGTCTGGCCCGGAATTGGAGACGGTTATATTTACATTGTCCAAATTAACATTCTTTACTAAACCTGTTGTTCCTATATAACCAAACAAACCTTGGTAATCAGAAGTGGAAGTTATATCAAGACCGGTAATTGTATTATTGCCGCCATCAAAACTGCCCGTGAACCCCCAAGGAATAACACCTATCGCCGTCCAGTTGTTTGTTCCGGTTAAAGTAACATCCCCTTCAAGCACATAATGCTTTGTAAGACCTGCTGTCGTATTGGCGTAAGTATTAAAGGAAGCAATGTTGTTTTGATTAACCGGTATCTGCCGGGCTACTACTTCCCCTTGTCCGTCTCTTATGCTGACTATTTCGGCACGATCGATACCGATACCATAACCAGCGGGTTGACCGGAAGTAATCATAAACGTTGCTGTACCTCCCGCAAATGCCGTTGTCCCGTCATAAGTTACTGTTATATCAAAAGTCTTGGTTATATTTGGCGTAGTGCCAGTTACGGAACCTGTCGTATTTCCACTGAATGAGAGGCCGGTAACACCGGGAATATTTGAAATATCAAGCTCAATATCATCTGCATCATCTACGCTTAAAAATCCGCTGACCACAACTGCAAATGTGTCGGTGCGCTCGGTGTCTGAAATTGGTGTAAGTATTTTTGTTGGCCCTGTGGATGTTACAGTAAGTGAAGGTTGAGCTTCCACAGTAACCGGATCACTTGTAACACTCCCGTTGTAACCCACTCTGCTTACTTCTACTGTAATGAACGAGCCCACTGTGTCTGCGTCTGTGATGATGTAGGTGCTGTCTGTGCCAATAGGAGTATTGCCCCGGTACCATAGGTAATGGAGGGTTCCGCTTCCGGGTACGCCTGTTGTATTGGCTGTTAAAATTTGCCCCAGCCATTTATCACCCATAATAACAACTTCAGCGTTAGCATCGCTTATTCCTGCAAAAAAGTTAGCCTCAGTAAAAGTATGAGTAAGAGTACTTTCCATATTTCTATAAACATGCAATGTATCCCTGTGCATTGCGGTTTTTTCAATTCCATTATCCATCATGGTCAGGCTAATAATCACACGGTAATAACCGGAAGCAAGCTCAAGATCGCCGGTATGATTATATCCTCCTACAGCCCCTGTCCCTGTCAATAGATCTAAAGTCTCCGGTGTTCCGGCAGTTGAAGGTATGGGCGTAATAGTCATAGTAGCTGTTTCAACTCCGGACGGGAAAGTGATATCCCAATTAAAAGTTCCCGTTCCTTCGTGGATTATCGCTTCCAATATAATGCTGCGGTTAGTAACTGCGCTATCCTCTCTGAGTTCTATATTTGTCAGGCTTCCCGTTGCTGCTAAAAGTACAGGCGGGTCTGCATCATCCATGTAGGCGTTTACAACAAGGTCCCAGTTACCATAGTTAAAAAGTAAAGCCTCACCAAGATTTTCGTTGGTTTTATACGCGGTAAATTCGGAATTTATGGCAGTATCAGCAGGAATAAATCTCAATGAATACGCTTTAAAATCACTCTGTTGCGTCTGCGGCACAAGTGTTCTTTCTATTACCAATCCATCTATGGATAAAGTAAAATACCCCATCCCTTCAGGCGCATCCGGTAAATTAACTTTATCCGGAAAATCCAAACATGAAATTAATAAATAGCAAATGGCAATTAATAAAGTTAAAAAACAACCATTCTTCCTTTGCGTTCTTAGCGTCTTAGCGTGATTAAAATTCTTCATTCATCCCTCCTTATGGTTCTACCGTAAAAATAACAGTCTTGTTATATGGAACACCGGCTCTTAATACTTCCACTGTCAGAGAGTGCTGTCCAACACCATAATTTGCCGGATTCAGTGTAATAGCCTCGCTATTGGCACTTCCCGGTAATTCAACTCCGTCTATATACCATTCAATACTGTTGTACTGCGTGGAGTTTTCAAGAGTAATTGCATGCAACTCTCCCGGGTTTTTGTAAATTGTAGGCCCGGTAATATTCGGAGCGGCATCAGCAATTTGGGTAAAGGTAATAGTAAAAGCTGCTTCCTGTTGTACGGTAACTACCGCTATGTTTGATGTAACCGGTGCGGCTCCCAAATTCGCGCTGACAATACAATAGTAGTAGTATGTCCCCGCTGTAAGGGTTGTTGGTATGTCAAAGTTTGCTGTGGTCGCGCCGGTTATTAATATGCCGCCGGTATTGTTGTCGGTCGTGTTGCTGTACCACTGGTAACTAAGTGTCGCGCCGCCATCAACGGTTGCATCTACTGTAAGAGTAATGTAAATGTTTCCCGCCATTACTGTTGTTACCACAACAGGCTGGGTAGTTATGCTAATCTCTGCAGCCAATGTCGGATCAAATGTATGCGACACTGTAACGCTATTAGCATTGACTCCAAGATTTGTATCTGCGTCATTGCCATTAATTGTCGCGGTAAAGTCCGTGGAGAAAGTGTAATTGGCGTTTGCTGTAAGCGTAACACTGACTATATAAACTGTATCTGCAAGGAAATTGCCTGAAATTACACCGGTGGTAGAACTCCATGTTACTGCACTAACGGTAAAATTACCCGTACCGGTTGCCGTTGTACTCGGTGTAGCATCCTTTACAGGAGCAGTAACGGTGATTGCCGCATCTGTTATTGGTTGCGGGGTTACGGTTATCACAGCTTCTTGGCTAATGATAGACACTGTACCCACACCGTTTGTATTTGTAACTGTTACGCGGTATCTGTAAGCACCTGTTTCCAAATTAGTGGGAGTAAAACTTTCTAATGTCGATGTTTCAACGGGTACTTCCCATTCATTGTTTATATCATTAAATATTTGCCATTGGTAAGAAAGCGTACCGCCGTCACTTATTGACGCAGCAACGGTTAGGGCAGATATTGTTTGCCCATAAATATAGGTTCCATCCTGCGGCTGGGTGGTGATGCTGGGTGTTTGGACGCCAACGGCTACTTCAGGACTTGTAATACTTCCATTCCAGCCGGCGCGGTATACTTCAACAGATATTCCCACCCCCAAATCATCAGATTGTACGGTGTAACTGGAACTTGTTGCGCCCGGTATATTACCCCCTAAGCGTTTCCACTGATAATAAATAGTTCCGGTTCCGCCCAAGTCGGACGTATCAACAGTTAAAACTTCCCCTACCAATACCTCTCCGGTAATTACTACAGTACCTCCAAGAGTTCCAAAAAAGTTAGCTGTGGTAAAAGTATGAGTAAATTCACTTTCCATATTTTGATAAACATGCAGCACTTCTCTCCGTGTTGCCATTCTTTTGCCATCGCTATCTTCAATGATCAAATTAAAAAACACTCGGTAATATCCTGAGTCCAGAGTGCGTGTCCCGCTCCTATCTGTTGCAAGGTTAATTTGTTCTGCTACAGTTCCATCTACTTGTGAAATTGTCATTACAGAAGCAGGGTCAAGTGTATAGGAAGATATATCAAAGGCAATGTCCCATTTAAAAGTTCCTTCTCCGCCAAGTATTGCTTTAAGCACAACATTACTTGTGGTAGTTTGCCCGCTGCTGATCTCTATAGCATCCAACACTCCCTCTGCCACCAACGCCTGTGGGTCTTCTGTCGGGCTAGTGTAAGCATTTACCGCCAGATTCCATATTCCTTCATTCAAATAAACCGGCTCTGTAGATACATTCAAACTATCTCTTAGCACAGAAAATTCTATATTGGCCGCCGGACTACCCGTAGCCGGAGTAAATGTAAGCTTATAAGATTGAAAATCCGGCTCTCCTACTGGAAGAATAGTTCGCTCTGCCTCTGCATTACCAATATTCAACACAAAGCTCCCCATCCCCTCAGGCGCATCCGGTAAATCCAAACAAGAAGTTACCAAACAACTAATAGCAATTAATAAAGTTAAAAAATTCTTCATTCCCCTATCTCCTTATGGTGCTACCGTAAAGGTAACTGTTTTATTGTATAATATGCTGTTTATGAACACTTCCACCGTCAGGAAATGATCCCCAATACCAAAGTCAGTATTTGCCGCATTTAAAGTATATGCTCCGGCAGTTGATACTCTAGTTCCATTTATAAACCACTCAATACTGATGTATTGTGTGGGGTTATCAAGCGTAATGGTATGTGTAATATCACCACCAGAACCTGTCCGGCTAATTGTAGGCCCAGTAATTTCCGACAAACTCAAGTCTGTGATTTGTTCAAATGTAATATTAAAGGTTGCGCTCGGAATCATATCCCACTTGGCATACAGAGTTGTGTTAGCGCTAACGGTATACGCAGTACCGGCATCGTAATTGTTTCCTGTGCCGTCGGCAGTCGTACTCCAGCCGTCAAATGTAAAGTTAGTTCTTGCAAGATCAGTTCCGGCAGGGAGTGTAATACTGTCTCCCTCAAATACCATCTGCACCGGTGGAATTGCGCCTGTTGCATCGTTGGTATCAAATGTAACAATAAAGTAACGTATAGCTTGGCTGACACTTGGCGTACCGGCAAGATAGTTGTCACTTTCTGCTGAACGGGCAAATACATAGTAAGCTGTTCCTGCTGTCCTGTTTGTAAAGGTTGTGCTTGTCTGCCAGCCTGTTGCAGGTGCGGTGTTAGTTTCACTTATGGCGTATTCAATAGTCTGCTCATTGCCTGGTGCAGCTACGGCGTTTATTGTGAAGTCGTTACCGGAAACACTATTGCGGGTAGGTATACCAACCACCGCGCCCGGCGCTTTGTTAACAGTCAATACATTCGTACTGGCTGCAACTACACCGTCACGGATAATTGAAACACCATAACCGTTATTCCATATGCGTTCTAATACATATCCGTCTGCCGGATCTGTGAACATACCGTATGCATCAAAATCAGCCGGCTGAACATCTATAGTTGTATCGTCGTTGTATGTAATCCTTACCGCAAGACCGGAAAGGTCAAGAGTATCGCCATGCGTATAAACAAGAGTTGGCTGTGTTACAACTGAAATATCTGTAATGATTCTGGAACTTGTTGTAAATGTAGCAGACAACCTAACCGTATCACCGTTGTTATCTGTAATTGTTGCCGGCTTCCCGTTAATGACCGCTGTTAAAAGCCCACCGGTAAAGGTGTAGTTTGTACTGGTTCTTGTTAGAGTAACCTGGGCGGTGTACTCTGTGTCGCCAAGGAATGTTGCGGCGGCGGGCGTCCATGTTACTTGGCTAACTGTAAAGTTTGGACTGGTTGTAACAATGGTTGCCGTAGTATTCGGCGTAACGCCAATTACCGGTTCAGTCACAGTTATCTGAGCGTTGTAAATAACCGCAGGGGTTACAGTAAATGTTATTGGATCAGATGTCATGGACAGGTAAGTAATATCACCTGCTTTGGTTGCTGTGATCGTTGCAGTCCCTGCACTGAGTATAGTAACCATATTTTCCGCTATGCTAATTACATCAGAGCCGCTTGTAACAGCAAAGCTAACTGCGCCTGTGCCGCTTCCGCCTGTAGTACTCAGCATAAAGGGGTCACCATCAAAAGGCCATGTAATATTGCCATCGGTTATAAACAACGGCTCCTGGTTCATAGGATCTAAAGGGGTTACAATAAACATTATTGGATCGGATGTAATAGGATGGTAAGTATCATCACCTGCTTTGGTTGCTGTGATCATTGCAGTTCCTGCCCTAAGCATAGTAACAATATTTCCATCTATGCTAATTACATCAAAGCCGCTTATAACATCAAAGCTAATTGCGCCTGTACCGCTTCCGCCTGTAGTACTCAAAGTAAAGGGGTCACCATCAAAAGGCCATGTAATATTGCCATCGGTTATAAACAACGGCTCCTGATCGATGAGGTCAATCGGATATTCCATCACTGTCAAAGTAACTTCAACAAAATTGCGTCTTCCGGCTATTACATCTATGCCTTCAGCACCAATGGCATAAGGCCTGTCTGTATCACCATTAAGATATGCCTCAACTGCAATTTCCCAAAAACCCGGAGAAACCAGAATATTTACAGAAACTTCTCCGGCAGGAATATCACGCTTTATTTCCTCTTCTCCCTCTTTGTACAGGAAAACAGAAAAGACAAGATCATCAAAATTATCGTCATCAAAAATCGATCTATAATTAGAATTGCGGCCAAAATTAAAAGTTAATGCCGTATTGTCATAAGTTAAAGGATCAAAACAAGTTGAAAATACCAAAACAGCAAGAATAAATATAGCACCTAAAATAAATAATTGTTTTCTTTCCATATATAACTCCTTACCTTATCCCTACATCAATGCTAGTTACCTCAGTAGAGACAACTTCTGTTGATTCCCCGGCATCCCCTACACCAACAGGGGCAGGCACTGTAAGCTCAGCTTCTGCAATTTCTACAGGGTCAACTACCGCGCCCGTGTCGCCAATACTGCTGGAAAAGCCCGCAGTAACAGAAGCGGAAAAACCACTGGAATCCCGCCAACTTACATTACCTGATGTTACAGAAAGGTTTCTGGTGTCCATCTCAAAACTTGTACCACGGACAGAAGCCGTTGCAGTTGGCCCCCTAACTGTTGTGTTAGCCCTGGTTCCGGCAGGCGGATTCACCTCTACCCTTACCCTTCCCGCCTGAAGATTAACATTCAGATTTTCCGTACCCGCAGAACTTGAAATTTCCGCAAGCGTAAGACGAGTAAGAGGCTGCACCACAAGAACATTACTGCCAATTTCTATAATAGCAGTACTCCTAAAACCCGTAGACACCGTAGTATCCGAAGCAACCTGACTGCCCGCCTGTGCAGGACTAAAATTCGATGCTCCCGCATGCTTAAGCTGAACATCACCCGTAAACTCACGGATAAACCCCGTCTGCGCATGTGCCGCCACAGCAATCACCGCCAATAAAACAACAAAAACCTTTCTCACAAAAGTCCTCCTTAATGTACGTAAATTAATACGCCACAAAAACCACAGCCACCTTCACAAGCCAGACAGGCTTAGCCTGCGGCCAATTATCACCCAATGACGGAACAAACGCTCCGCCGCCAAAATTAAATTGAAGATCAGAAAAAGGACTCCATATAAAACGAGCAAAAAACTCTGCACCCATCAGCGTCCCTTCATCTCCTTCACCAGCTATTGGGAAAGTGTTAAAACTTTCCATATTGTTTCTTATAAAATACTTTGCATTGATACTTGTAGAAAACTTATCCGTAAAACGCGCCATATAATTCAAATCTAAAACCGTAAGAGCGGATAACTTTGCCTTAAAAATATCCCCAACATATTTTGTAGTAATTGGAATAAAACTTTCATTTGAGTATTGCGCAGTTAAAGAAAGCCTGCTGTTATAAATTGTTGGCAAAGTACAGTAAATTCCAAATTCTCCCGCATAAGCAATTTCCAATGCATCGCTATCATTCTGAAAAGTAGAAAGAATACCGCCTAATTCAAATAAGAAACTGCCGGCAGGAAGCCCCATTTTTATTGTCAAATATTGACTATCATATTTTTCCTCAGCATTAGCATTAGTTAAATCAAATTGAGCAGTTGCCGTAATATTTAAACGCATAACATCTGCAATGGAAAAATGCTCCCAGTCTATAGAAGCAATAACCCTGGAAGGAGCAAAATAAGTTCCGGTAAAATTGCTATATACCAAAGGATAATCATTAACAGAACGATCATATCCCGTCATGGAAATCATGGCGCTATTTTTGTATAAAAATCCTGTGAACCACCCGCCAATTCTAAAACGCCCCGCAGAAGAACTATTTGAAAACTGAACACCGTCAAAAAGACCTTCTACAAGAAATGGGAACGGCGTTGAATAACCAAACCTTCCTATTGACAAAGCGCTGCCCACTCCTAATTGCAAGGAAAGCTCTGTACGTAAAAGTTCAGGAACAAAGGTAAACCCTTCCGCATCTGAATAGCCAAGATTTAACCCTGCAGAAACAAACAAACTCCCCGTATCGCCAAACATAAATTGCAAACGCGGCACAATAAGAGCATTGTATTCAAAGTTAACATCATCACTTCCGCCAATATCGGCATTTTGGTTAATTACAAGACCAAATTCATTAGCCATTACAAAATTTGGCATTAACATACCAAGTAAAAATAAAATTAATAAAAGTGTTTTTTTCATATTCGATCCTAATTTCCTTATTTACTCTAGTATTGTAATTTCCACCCGTCTATTGGCCGCCATGCCTTGTTCGGTTGTGTTATCTGCTATTGGCCGGTCGGCCCCAAAACCTAAAGCGGTTATATTGCCCGCTTCACACGCCCTCAGCGATACCAGATAATTCGCTACCGCCTGCGCTCTTTGCAGAGAAATTAAATTCCTCCCTGTCGTTGTACCGGCAAGAGCAGTATGCCCTGATACCAACAGTTTTATATTTGGCATATTTCTAAGGATATTGGCAATTTCCTGTAATTTTATTCTTTCTGACTCCGGCAATACTGTTGAATCCGCCATAAATTGAATGTCAGAAAGGGTTATCATTACACCCTCATTTGTTACCTCAACTGTAGTGTCTGCAACTTCTTGCTCAACCAGTACAGCGGAAATTTCCGCCGCTAAGGCCTCCCGTCTTACGGCAGTTTCACGGGCTCTTCTTCTGGCAGCAATTTCCAACTCCTTCTCACGATTGCCCAGTATTCTGCTTGTGATAAAGAGCATTAAATCACCGGACACATCCATAGAAGGATAAGTCTTTCCCTGTATCACACTACGATAAACCAATTCACGGTAAGCATAATGAGGACTCTTTGTAATAGAATACATTATTCCGCCCTTCATATTAAAAGCGTTCATAATTAGAAAAGAAATCTCATCCAATCTTATAGTAGCTTCTGCAACAGCATTTTTTGGAAGCCAATCTTGTTCCATAGCATACCGGAAAGCTTGTGTTGAATTAGTAAAAACAGTCTCTTCTGAAGAAGCCTCCAAAATAAACCGAACCGCTTGAGCATATGTTACCGCCGGGGTACTTAACAAAGCCTCAATTTCCTCCGCAACCTGCCCATAAACAGGCAATTGCATTGCAAAAATAAAGAACACAAATAAGAACCTTCCAAGACCAGCCACCCTTTGACCAGATTGAGCAAAATTAAGTTTCATAGGAGAATCATATCATACCAGAGAGTGGACGGTCAAGCACTAATAGCAGTAAAACCACAAAAATCGATATTCAGTAATAATTAGAGAAATATACCCATATTTATCTCATACGGACAAGGGCAAGCGGCAGCCCTGCAAAAACCAGCCCTTGTCCTGTCTATACCAACTCAGGGTATGAGTCCCCTAATTAATATCCATAACTAAGGGGTATATCCACCACCACCCCGCTTAAAAGGGCAAAAATAACCGCAAAAAGCAAATAAAGCAAAAAATGTTTTATGCCTAGTACGATTTTTAACGCACCCAAATTGGTGATTTTGGCAGCAGGACCAGTAATCATAAAAGCAGCAGCGCTGCCCATACTCATACCATTTTGCAACCACGTTTGAAGAAGCGGAATTGTACCGCCGCCGCACACATACAACGGAACCCCGACTGTAGCCGCCATTAAAAGACCAAGCCCCCTATTGCTGCCAAAAAGACGGGCAAAACTTTCTGCAGGAACATAGCGTTGAAACAAAGCAGAAAGCGCAATACCAATAAGAAAAAACAAACCGGTAGCTTTTACATTTCTTCCAAAACTAAAAAGTAAACGTAAAAAAATATTTTGATTTTCTTCTTTGTCTGCAGGAGCAGTAAAACCGGAAAAGTTAAAAAATTTTTTGTTCTTAAAAAAACACCTTACAAGCAATCCCGCAGTAATACCGCATAAAAAACAACAGACCAAACGAATAATAAGCATTGGCAGCCCCAAAGCGGCAGTGTAAAAAAGAAGCTGAGGGTTTAATAAAATAGAACTCATCATAAAAGCGGCAAGCACACCATCATCAATATCTTGTTCTGCAAATGAAGCAGCTATTGGAATAGTACCGTACATACAAAGCGGAGAAACTATACCTAAAAGAGAAGCAGGGAACAAACCCAATACACCAAGTTTTTTCTTACGGAGAGCAGCAAACATAACACGGATTTTATCTTTTCCAAAAACAGAAATTAAAGAACCAAAAGCCATACCAAAGACCCAGTATTTAAAAATCTGCTGAAACTGTACAGAGAAATAAAACCAAAGATAAATCAGCTCACGCTGAATGACATCAGCCATCTGAATCAATCAAGATTAATCAACTGATATTCTTTTGAACCAATCCCAATAAACTGTGCATGTTCAATTGTTAAAAGCCCATTTCTGGATTCTATACGTTCAATTAAATCCCTGCCATCCTCCGCCGCAAAAACAAGATCGATACAAGCTTGATCAAGAGCAACAGGATCAAGCGATGCAAGAATCCCAATATCCGCCATTGTAGGCGGTTTTGGCCTACCGTTACAGTCACAGTCAACAGAAAGATGATTCATCACATTTATATACAATATACGATCTTTGTTTGCATCCACAATTGTTTTTGCAGATTCCGCCATAGATTCCAAAAAATCATTCTGCGCACCACCCCACGGATTTGTTTTACTCTTACCGCCTGAATGTATCCACGCCTTACCCGCCGCAGACGCATACCCAATAGACAAATTTTTTAACGCACCGCCAAAGCCGCCCATTTGATGCCCCTTAAAATGAGAAAGCACAATATGAAAATCAAATTCGGAGAATCGATCTCCAACAAAATTTTCTTTAAGATGTTTACCGCCGGCAAGAGTCAGACTCATATCTGCATTTTCATCCATAATAACAACAGGCGCAATTTCCATAAACCCATGATCCCGCGCCACCTGATAATGCAAAGCAGTACTTGACCGCCGCCCACCATACGCCGTATTTGTTTCTACAATAGTACCGCCAACATACTGAACAAGATCTTTAATAAGATCCGGAGAGAGGAAGTGCGGATTACCGGGTTCTCCCGTACTAATTTTTACCGCAACATTCCCATTAGCCTCCAAATCCAAAGCCATATAGACACGCATTAACCCTTCAGGAGTAATATTTGTTGTCATATAAACAAAAGGAACAGCCCCCGTATATTCCACCTCCTGCGCCTGCCCCTCTTTCCGAGAACACCCAAGAACCAAAACCGCTGACAAGAGTATCAACATTAAAAATAAACATTTGTTTTTCATAGGTGTAATTATAACATAGATCGATTTTTGTTGTCTTGGGGATTGCTGCATAATCATTTGCCTCACGCAGAGGCGCTGAGACGCAGAGAGCGCAGAGGAAGAATAAAATTAAAATTCATTCTCCGTGAGTTCTGTGTCTCCGTGGGATCTGTGATTAATTTCCTGTTCGCTATCTTTACAAAACATTTCACGACAAGCGTACAAACAACAATCTACTCACTACCCACCAATCACTAATCACAAGCTTTGTATTGTTTCAGTTGATAACCCTGTTCCTTGAGCAATTTGTTCTATGGCTAAGCCCATATTTTTTAAGTTCCGAGCAACCTGTTCTATGCCTTGCTCTAACCCTTCTTCAAAGCTCAAGTCTAGCCACTCATCTGTGGATAAATCATCCAATATCATATTTATTACCTCTCCCTCATGGACTCTTAAAAATTTAGTAAGAATATCGTTCTCTAAGCAATATTTTACAGCATATTTGATTGATTCGGCAAGGGTTAAATTTTTGGTTTTCATTTCCTTTATTTTACCAATAAACAAGCTGTAGCCTTCCAGTGTCTTACTCTTTTCTAGCATTTGTTGATTATGACCTTTGTTGATATTATAAACTCTGGCGACAAGCTCTAACGGCAGAATTGATTTGTCAACTTTTAACCCTTCAATATCCTTGAATGCATCCGAAAGCCTTAATGTTTTCTGATCGTCATAGGGTTTATTGCCGTTATAAAGCACTATAAATTCCGGCGTTGGAATTTTAATCAGTTTTTTCTGAAATACTTCCCTGTTGTTCAGTATTCTTTTGTAAACTTCCGCAATGTAGATTAACAATCTTACCGGCATGTTTTCATTAATTGTCGATTGATGTTCAATCAACACTACCAGGCGATTATCTATCAAAAATGACAGATCGTTAATTTTGCCTTTGTAGAGGACATCAGTCAGTGTGTTAATATCGATGGGGATATCCGGCGGCAATTCCACCCCTTCGATAGCCGAGTACAATTCCCTTAATACAGCAGGGTCACTGAACAACAGCGAGAATACGCTGTCTTTGTGTTTTCTATTCGCGTTCATATTTAACGCTCCTTATATAGTATTCCCGAGCCTATAAAAAGCTCTGCTATATATGGTGTGAAAGTGCCATTTTGCTTTATCGTTTGAGGAAAAATCTTTGGTAGTTTGTTTGGAAGTTTTGGTAGTATTTTAATGGGTAGCTGGTACGTTTTCCACTAATCATTTGCCTCGCGCAGAGGCGCTGAGACGCAGAGAGCGCAGAGGAAGAATAAAATTAAAATTCATTCTCCGTGAGCTCTGTGTCTCCGTGTTCTCTGTGATTAATTTCTTCATTGTCCGTAAGCCTACAAATGCCCTTCATCTAAAATAACAATGTCCACACGCCTATTATTAGCGCGGCCTTCCTCGGTATCATTAGAGGAAACAGGAACAGTGTCGCCAAAGCCGGCAATTTGGAAGCGGCGTTCGTCAATACCAATAGCAGAAAGATAACGCAGTACACTTCTGGAGCGTTCTACTGACAAATGCCAGTTATCATCCCAAGGACCATTGGGGTCAACATCAACAGCGTCGGTGTGACCCTCTATTCTGAACTTTCTGCCACGCAATTCTTCTGATGAAAGATATGTAGCAAGCCGCAAGAGAATATCTCTTGTAGCTTCAATATTTATTCTGTGGCTTGCGGGATTAAAAAACGCATCACCCGCAAGTGTAATTACAAGACCTCGTTCATCATGGGTTATTCTAACTTTGTTTGAACGGATTTCCGGTGAAAAAATAGAAACGGCTCTGCGGACAGCAGTGCCCAATGCCCTTCCCCTTTCTAAAGAGGGAAGCTGCATTATGGTATTCCCTAATTCAGCCGAGCGGCCTGCTGCAAGAGTAAGACCGCCGGGAGCCATGCCAATACCGCCGGTGCGCAAGGAAGTTGAAATTGCTTCTAATTGCGCCTGAGTAACATCATCGGGATTAAACATAATAACAAAGAAGCAAAGACACAAGGTAACCATGTCAGAGTAAGTAGTTAGCCATGTACTAACAGGTGTTGCCGCCTGCTTCTTTTTTCTTGCCATGTTTAATCCTTTAAGACTTCTTTTTCCATTGCGCTTCTTGCAACAGGATCAAGATATGAAAGAAGTTTAAGAGCTAGGATTCGTGTGTTGTCACCGGACTGAATTGAAAGAACCCCTTCTATGATCATTTCTTTAATGCTTGATTCCTCCGCATCATAAACTGCAAGTTTGTTTCCCCACGGCAGGAAGAAAACATTGGAAAACAAAGAACCATAGAATGTTGTAATAAGAGCAAGAGCCATGTTAGGACCAATTGATGCTTTGTCGTCAAGGTTCTGTAACATACCAACAAGACCCATAACAGTACCTAACATACCAAGACCGGGGGCAAGAGCCGCCCAGTTATTTACAAGGCCTATTTTTGAAGCATGGCGATTTTGCATCTGGCTTAATTCCAATTCCATTAAATCTCTAATAATGGCGGCATCCGTACCGTCAACAACAAGGCGCAAACCCTTTTTCATAAACTCATCATCAAGGTCTTCAAGTTCATCTTCCAATGCCAAAAGACCTTCACGGCGGGCTTTTTCTGAAAAAGAAATCATCTTTTGAATAATACCCTGCTGATTATAAACCGGCTGCTTAAATGTAAGACCAATAGCAGCAAAAACCGCCAATGCATCTGACAATGAAAAGGCAATCATAAGAGCAAAATAAGAACCAATAACAACCAACGCAAGTGAAGGAATATCTATGAAGGATGTCATTGCATTGCCGCTCAATAAAATCGATACGACAATCATCGCAATAGCGCCAACTGCACCTATAAATGATCCCATGTTCAAGCTTTTATTCATACTTGTTTACTCCTGGACTACATACGGAACAAGCCGTCGGCGATACTCGTTAATTCTTTCCAACACAGTATCTACCTCTTCCCGCACAATGTGGGCTTTACCGGAATACATCACCAGAGCAGTATCGGGGCGAACCTCGATACTCTCTATCTGATGCGGGTTTAAATGATACTCTGTTCCGTCAAGTCTGGTTACTTTAATCATATATTACCTTATCTCTTTAAGGTTAGCAACTCCTGAAGCAGTTGGTCTGCTGTTTGAATCGTTTTAGAGTTAGCTTGGAAGCCGCGCTGTGTAACGATCATGTCAACAAACTGATCTGCCATATCAACATTGGACATTTCCAATGTACCTGCTATAATCTTTCCTTTTCCCGCAATCCCTGATGGACCAATATTTGCCATGCCGGAGTTATTGGATACACGGAAATTGTTATCTCCTGTTTTTTCAAGACCGCCCTGATTGGGGAAGGTAGCAAGAGCAACCTGCCCAATGTCTCTGGTGGTTCCATTTGAATAAACGCCTGTAATTACACCGGTAAGATCGATCTTGAAATTTTCAAGATAACCCATTGTATAACCGTCCTGCTCTACCGCTTTTGAAGAACTGGATTCCGCATACTGTGTAATTGAATTGGTGTATCCGCCTACGCTGCCAAGGTTAAGAACAAACTGCTGTCTTGTTAATGTACCGTCATCATTGGGGGTTGCTGTCTGCACATCGTAAGCAACGAACATTTGAACCTGACCGGAAGTACCGGAAATATTTCCCGCTCCGTCTTCAGCAGAAAGAAGCGTACCATTATTTGAAAAGTTTACAACAAAGGTTGTAGGGCCGCCCACTGCAGGACCTTCTTCCCCAAACCCAATAGTTGCGTTTGTAGGAGTTTCATTTTGGGGATCAACGCTTACCGTTGCATTCCAACTATTTACAGTTCCGGGCACTCTTGTAAATTCAACAATTAAATTATGCACATCACCAAAGGAATCATAAATTTCTGTTGATGTTCTCCATGTTGAATCTCTTATTTGAGCACCTGTAGGATCTTCCGGTAATTCAGGAATTCTTTTGTCAAGGTTACAGGCAAATTGTACCATTGTGGTAGCTTTTGCAGGATCTTTTGAACCTACAGGAATTTCAATTTGTCCAATGGGAGCAGAAACATCAATTAAATTTGTGCCGTCAAAATTTTCCGCCATCCAGCCCTGCACTCTCATTCCGTTTGCAGGATTTACAAGAATACCGTCTGAATCAATAGAAAATGCACCCGCTCTTGTAAAAAGCTGAGTACCCATATCGTCCAGAACAAAAAAGCCCTGACCATTAATAGCCAAGTCTGTCTGAACGCCGGTTGTTTGCAGCGCGCCCTGAATGTGAATGGTGTCAATTGACGCCACGCTCATACCAAGACCAACTTCTTTTGGGTTTACGCCGCCCAAATCATCCGTAGGACGGGAAGCGCCCTGCAGCTGTTGGTACAGCATATCCTGAAAGTTAACGCGGTTGCGTTTAAAACCGGTTGTGTTGATGTTGGAAATGTTATTACCAATAACATCCATTCTTGTCTGATGATTCTGAAGTCCGGAAACGCCGGAAAACAATGATCGCATCATATAACTTACTCCTTATTCGTTTTCATTAGTGAAAACTTTAGTTACTTTATCCCAACTGTGAAAACTGCCATTTACCAGTACCTGGGGTGTTTGATCCCTAGTTACTGCCTGAACCATGCCCTGAATAACTCTTTCTCCGTCAACAACTTCTACACCTTTACCCAATGCCGTTGATGCTTCACTGTTCATTAACATCGATGTAAGTTTAGCAAAGTCGCCTGCCATTGATGTCATTTGTTCCAATGTAGAAAACTGCGCCATCTGTGCAATGAATTGTTTGTCTTCCATGGGTGCGGTAGGATCCTGAAAAGAAAGCTGGGTAATAAGAAGTTTTAAAAAATCATCTTTTCCCAAACCTTGCTGAGTCTGTCTTGTAGGATTATCCGGATGCAGTTCCCTATTAAAACCTCTGACAAACTCTTCAAGTTCCAGTTGATCCGAAGAATTCATTCTAAAAATTCTTTGCTGTTCCGCTTCGATTGTTGCACTGTTAATTGCTCCAATTGTATTCATTCTTTCTCCTTTTTACGCCAACATATTAATTGAGCCTTTTCTTTGCCCAATAAAAACATTTACTATATTCATTGTCCCCTGTTCAGAATTATCGTCATAACGAGAAGCAAATATTGGCGGAACTGACTGATTTTCTTCCCAGCCTTCCGCATTCTGTTCACCGGAGCTCAAAGACAGATTCAAATCCGCGGCTGAAAAACCGGAATCCTTAAATGCCTGTTCCAAAGAGGCAATTTCTTTACGGAAAGCGTTTAATGCTTCTTCACTTTCTACAAGAATTTGCCCTGTAATCTTGTTGTCGGACAATTCCAGAGCTATCTTTACATTTCCAAGACTTTCCGGTTTAAGGGAAAGTTTGATTGTCCCCTCTCCTCCGTCTTTAAGAGCTATGGATGCGTGGCGGACAATATCGCCATTAAGGTTTTGATGCAGTTCTCTTGCCAGCAAATTCTCCAAAGCAGAGCCGGATTTTGCTTCCCAGCTTGTATTTGCCTGATTAAGAGCGGTATTTTGCTCCGGCAGTCTAAGCTCCAGAGTAATTTCACGGACAGCGGAAGTATCGCCAACCCTTGCGGCACTTGCATCTATTGCCGCAAAGCGAGTCTGGCTGTTTAATGCTTCTGCGGACCCTGAACGCATATCCTGTACATTAACAGAAAAACCGTCACGGCGGGAACGGGATGCACGCATTTCATCTAACTTGCTAATTTTTTCATTTTCAGGGTTTGCACGAAGCACCTCAGCTTTGCTATGATCATCTTTTTTTGCAATAGTATCGATATTTATATCTTTTTCAATATTATCCGTGAGTTTTTGCACCCGTTCTTTCTTTGTTTCAGCTAACACTTCCTGTACATTACCGGCTGCTGCGGCAGTTTGTTGAATATCAAAATCATGCGTATTTTTATTTGGAAGAACATCAAAGAAATTATCATCTAAATCTGATTCAGGCACAAGATCTGTTCTAATTAAATTGGAAATTTCCGGATAAGAATCTGCCGCAGGGGCTTCTTCAGTTACTGCTTCCAAATCAGCGAACAATCTTTGCGCACCAAAAAGAACGGTTATATCTTCTAAGGGGACTTTTTTATCAGATGGGTTTAAAAGATCGATTTCATTATTTAATTTATTATTTATCTCATTGACGGAAACCTCAGCTTCAAAGACCGCTTCTGGAATTTCCTGTTTTTCTGAATTCCGCAACAAACCTGCTAAAAGCTCTGCAAAACTGATGCGTTCGGATTGTTCTTCTTTTTCTTCTTCAAGCTGATGAACTTGCGGCAGATCGTTTACAGCAACGGGGTTAACTGGGACTGGTTCTGTGTAGGTTGAAATGGCTATCACCACCCGGCCTCCTTAATTAAGGTTGGTTCCCCCTGACTACTAAAAGTAGTCAGGTCCGGAAGGTGATAAAACTACAGACTAGAGGGTCTTCCTGCCATTAATCTTTGCAGTTCTGCCGCTCTTGCCGGTTCCATCAAAGAAAACCAGAATGGTACGATAGATGCTCGTCCCTCTGCCCTGGCCATTTCTTCAGTCTTCCGGATAACATCGATAGCAAGCTGGTTATCTAAAGCAGCAATGATCAAGACCGCATTCTGCGGCGGCATGTTGTTTAGATTCCGGGCATTTTGCTCGATATTCCTATCTTTATCTTCGGCATCTTGACCCTGAGCAGTTAGAGATTTTTCTATATCATCCAAGGCTTGTTGGCGGATTTGCAATTCCTGAGCCATTTGCTGAATTTCCCCATATTGGGCAGCCATATCCCTTTCTCTGGTGTCCATTTCCATGCTTTGGATATCCAAGGCCAAAAGCCGCATTGCCAAGCGTTCAGAATCAAGGTTTAGATCGTCATCCGGGTCAATTCGTGCTTGAGTTCTGGGCTCTCCGGCCAAAAAGGGAATTCGGCTGTAAATAGGGGCTAATACGAATTTAGCATCGATTACATTAAGGTAGTCAAACCAGACTATACCGCCCACTGTTAAGACAATAATGAGCAGTAAAAGGACTATAACTCTTCCTATCATTTTTATTCTCCCAAATCATTGATAGTATACCATATTTTCGGCAAAAAGGGAAGGTTTTTTAAGTATTATTCACGCAGAGGGGGCAACAGAGCCCTTTTCCAAACTACGCAAAAAAGCATATTATTAGGCTAAGGTATTAAATGAGATCCATAGGAACAAAGCCGATTTTTTTGGCAATTATCACCGCTGTCATCTTAAAATTGTTTGTTTTTGACTTTATAATAGCACAAGGACATTCAATGGAGCCCTCCATCAAAAGTGGTGCTGTCCTTATTGTCAGCCGTTTAAGATATGGACTGCGGATCCCTTTACGGCAAAAATATTTGTTTCAATGGGCAGAGCCTAAAATTGGAGAGGTTGTGGTTTTTTATACGCCTATGGGTGAATTGGCAGTAAAACGATGTACAGAGCTGACTTCCCGGAATAGCTTTTTAGCAGAGGGTGATAATGCGTCCGCCTCTTATGATTCTAGAGCATACGGGCCTGTTCCGGTGGATAATATAATAGGTAAGGTGCTGGGGTATTAAATGAATTTAAAACGCCGTTATCTTTTTATTTTTGTCATATTGATACTTTTTGCAGGGTATCTTCTTGTTCACTATGCGGTCTTAATGATAAAAAATGAACTTCCTCCTGCACGCCGTCAAACCGAGTTTACAGAGCGCGGCTCAATTCTTGATCGTAACGGACGGTTTCTTGCTATCTCCATAAGATTTGCGGACGTAAGTATTTGGCGGCCTTCAATTACGGATATCGATATTTTGTCTGCGGAAATTGCGCCGCTTTTGGATATGCCGCCGGAAGAAATTCGTAATAGGATAAATGCTTCAGAATCTAATTTTTTATATTTAAAAAGACAGATCGATGATGCTGCGGCAAGGCGGCTGTCCGCTTTAATTGCAGAAAAAAAAATAAGAGGGGTAATGATTCAGCCTATTGTTGGCAGGCTATATCCTGAAAAAACTCTTGCAAGCCAGATAGTTGGTTTTGTAGGCGACAGGAACAGAGGGCTTGAAGGAATTGAATTTGCATTTAACGATATTTTAGACGGCGTTAATAATGACGATAACCGAGGCTCACAGGTTTTTCTTACCATAGATAATTATGTGCAGCATATTCTGGAGCAGATAGCAGCCCGCACAATGACAGAGACAAGGGCGGAAGCCGTTATGCTCCTTGCAATGGATCCCCGCACAGGCGATATTTTAGGTTCTGCGTCTTTACCCAATTATGATTTAAATAATATCCGCGCCTCTAATGAAATAAGCAGAATGAATCGTCCTGTTATTTGGGCTTATGAGCCGGGTTCTACATTTAAAGTTTTTTCTATGGCATCTCTTATGGATTCCGGCGTTATTAACGCTAATTCCCGCTTTGCCTGCAATGGAAGTTATGAGCGCGTAACAAACCGGGGAGAAAGAATTTTAATTAACTGTCTTGGCGCTCATGGAAGCGTTACAGTAAGAGATATTATAATTCATTCCTGCAATGCTGGAGCGGCGCACGCTTCTGATTTTATTAACAACAGCAATTTTTATCATTTATTAAACGATTATGGTTTTGGCTCCCGAACAGGAGCGGGAAGTCCCGGAGAAACAGCAGGATATCTTGTGCATAGCGGTTTGTGGTCAGAACGATCAAAGCCAACTCTGGCTATTGGACAGGAAATTGCGGTTTCCGCTTATCAAATGCTTCAGGCGGCAAGCGCCATTGCCAATGACGGTGTACTTGTTCATCCGCGCATAGTTTCCAAAATTGTTTCCGCTGACGGAAGAACTGTGACAGAGTGGGAAAACGAAGAAAACCGCCGTATTTTAAAAGCGGAAACTGCAAGAGCCATGCGTACTTATATGGTGGATACCGCTTCCGGAATAGGAACAGGCTGGCGTGCCGCTGTAGAAGACATGTCGCTTGCGGTAAAGACAGGCACTGCGCAAATCATCGATCCAAATACAAGAAGATATTCACAGACAGATTTTATTGCAAGCTGCATAGCTCTTCTTCCTGCGGAATCTCCGTCTTTAGTTTTATATATAGCAATAATAAAGCCGCAAGGTGAAATTTACGGCGGAAGAATAGCAGCCCCCGCAATTAGAGAAGCGGCGGAATCCCTAATTGATTATCTTGGCATTCCGCGCGGACGGAATCCGCAAATGACACACCCGCCCGCAGTCAACATCCCCGCAGGGCGGCTTCCTGCAGCCCTTGGCCAAGTCCCCGATTACACCGGGCTTGCCAAACGCGTGCTCCTTCCTCTACTGTTACGCGACGACATAAATACAGAAATCCGCGGAGACGGCTGGGTCCGCCGCCAAAGCCCGCCCCCAGGCACTCCGCTTGAAGAGGGTATGACGATTATTTTGGAGTTGGAGTGATTAGCAGGTAGCAGGTAGGAGTGCAATGTCTTTTTGGGAAAAAAATAGCAAAATACTAAAACAACAATATAGCGGACTCTTTGAAGAACTAACATCTACTCCCCACTCCCCTCAGGCTAACGCCGCGCAAGCGAGCCCCACTCCCCATTTAGAAACTGAAACCGCTCCCACAGGGGATTTAACTTTAAAAATAAACGGAATTTACATTCATTCACAAAGAGACCCCGTGCGGGAGGGACAGAGGCTTGCTCAATCTGTTGATAATGGCGATGGTCCCGTTATCATTCTGGGTTTTGGGCTTGGCTATGCGGCATACAGTGCGGCGCAATATGCGGTCAAAAATGGACAGTCTGTAATTATTGTAGAAAAAAACACTGCGCTTTTACGAAAAGCTTTTGAATTGCGGGATTTAACGGAGTTTCTTTCCTCTAAAAATATTATTTTTGTTGCAGGCGGTACGGGAGACGGAATTTTAAATGCGCTAAGTATCGTGAGTGAGCTTAATGAAAAAGATGAACGACCCGTGCCCTTTATTATCCGCAACAGGGCGTTAATTGATTTAGACAGCGAATGGTACAAAAATGTAGAAGATAAAATCCGCACATGGACAATGAAAGATAAAGTAAATACCGCAACTCTTAAAAGATTTGGAAAACGATGGGTGCGCAATTTATCGCGTAACATGAGCGCTATTCGCGACTTCCCGGGCGTTGTTCGTTTAAAAAACTTAAATACATTTCCTGTTTTTCTTGCTGCCGCCGGTCCCGGTTTGGATAAGGTTAAACCTTTTCTAAAAGATATTTATGAACGGTGCATTGTTGTTGCGGTTGATACATCGCTTAGGTTTTTTGTTCAGAACGGAATACAGCCGGATTTTGTTTTGACTGTTGACCCGCAGTTTTGGAATAGCCGGCACTTGGATCGATGTGTGCCTGAAAAAACCGCGCTAATTGTAGAGTCCGCTGTATTTCCGCCTGTGTTGAATTTACCTTTTAAAAGGAAGTTCCTTTGCGGATCTTTATTTCCGTTTGGAACTTTTATTGAAAAACAGGTTGATACAAAAGGCCGTCTTGGAGCGGGAGGGTCGGTGGCTACAACTGCATGGGACTTTGCCCGCTCTCTAGGCGGAAGCAGTATTTGGATAGCGGGCTTAGACCTTGCATACCCCGAATATAAAACGCATTTTCGCGGCGCACGGTTTGAAGAAAAAGCCAATTCGGAATCCGCCCGCTTTAATCCCGTAGAAACATGGGTTGTTCGCGCATTAAGAGACGGCGTTCCATTTAAGTCAAAATCCGCCACCGGCGGACAAGTGCTTACCGACAGCAGACTTTCCCTTTACGCTGCCTGGTTTGAGAATCAATTTAGCAATAATCCCCAAGTACGCAACCTTGCACTTTTTCAGGAAGGGCTTGCCATAAAAGGGTTTCAGGCGGCAAGAGCGGAAGAACTTATCGCCTTGCCTGTCCGCCGTAAAGAGATAGATGCGCGCCTGCAAGAATGTTATGCGCAAATAGATACGGAATTCTACGGGGAAGAAGAAACGCAAAAAAGAGCGGCAAACTATGAAAAAGCTGTTTCATCTTTGATTAGCGGTCTTAACGGCATCAAAAAAGCGGCAGAGGAAGGACTGGCTATTTGTAAAAAAGATGACAAAGAGCTTGATAAAATCATGAAGCGGATAGCGGACAGTGAAGTTAAGGAAATAGCAAGTTTTTTGCTCCCCATGGAAGATGAATATTTACATTCACCGTTTAAATTGTTTGAAGCATTGAAGGAAGCAGCGGGGTTTTATTTAAAGGCCACTACCGTACAATAATACCTACGTCACAATTAGAAGCCAACCAACAACCTGCCTAAGTTAGATAGCTCAGGTAATTGGGAATAAACAGGTTTTTTGGAGTTATGCTCTTTGTCCATTTCTACAAGGCTTACATAAAGTTCGTTTAAAAGGTCGGCAAACACCTTGAGGTTCGATCCAAAATTGCTTGCCGCCATTTCTCTTAGTATTTTATCAGGGCCGGAAGGAGCGGCGCCTATTTTACTCCTTAAAGAGGGGATCATGTGGCTTCTGGCAATTTCTACAAAACGGGCGCAGGCGGCAATTTGCCGGTAAAGCTCGTCCAAATGGAAACCCTGGTATCTAAATAATTCCATTTTCTCGGTTAAAAGCTCAATTTGATCCCATGTGCTTTTATCTATGGGAAGGGTTAGCAAAACTGGGCGCAAAAACCTGTTAGAGATATTTGTCCGATAATGTTCACCTATTTGTTCTATAAGCCTGATTGCTTGTGCATCTTTTACTCGTTCTAACAAATTTTCCTCCATGTAATAATACCATTCAAATTACAGATTGACAAGCACCCTGTTTATAAAATATCATGGCTCATGCGTATAATAAAATGCCTTGTCTTACTTTTTGTTTTAATATTGATACTATCCTGCGGCGGCACAAAAACTGCCCAAATATGGACAGATCGCCCTGAATTTGCCGTTTACGGGGAGTTATTTAACACCTCTCAAACTCAATATAAAGTATCAATTAAATACTATGAAAATCTTGATCAGGAATTAGAAAAAACTGGTAATACTGCGGATATCATTGTTGGAAGCTGGTTAAAAAACGCTGCTACAGGAGTTTATTTTAGATCTTTGGATAATTTATTTGGCGCCAACAAACTTTCCAGAGATATTTTTTATTCACGGCTTTTGTCCATTGGCAGAATAGAACGGAACCAATATCTTCTTCCGGTGTCGTTTAATCTACCAGCATTAATTTTTTCTAAGGACAATAATTTGGAATTGTCCAATTCTTTTACTATCGATTTTAGCGAAATAAAATTTTTAAGCAAAGATTACAATGTTATCAACCGTGGAGCATATACAAGAATGGGTTTTTCTCCGCTTTGGAGCAATGATTTCCTTATGACTGTAGCTGTGTTATCAGGGACATCTTTCAGGGCAGCATCTCCCTTAACATGGGATACGGATGCTTTGGAACGCTCAATGGATTTTGTAAATAATTGGACAACTGAAATTAATACAAGTAATCAGGCAGAAGAAGAGTTTACTTTCAAATACTTCTTTGAACCTCCGGAAAGACTGGTTCAAAATAGACGCATACTTTTTTCTTACATGGATTCCAGTAATTTCTTTACTTTAAATGAAGAAAGCAAGAACAATTTGGATTACCGCTGGATTATGGAACAAGGCAGGATACCAATTAATGAAGACATTGTTCTTATTGGTATACCAAAAAGAGCCAAATCCGCAAAGGCAGCCCGCGCTTTTATCCAATGGTTTTTTACTACAGAAAACCAAAGGCTTATTTTGGAATATTGTATAGAAACCAGGGTAAGTGAAAATGTATTTGGAATTTGCGGAGGGTTTTCAGTATTAAGCCCGGTTACAGAAGAAATTTTCCCACACTATTATCCGGAACTTCTTGGACGAATGCCTTCTTCGGATTACCTTTTGCCACCCAATGTACTTCCTGGTAACTGGGCAAATATAAAAGAAAGAGTATTACTCCCCTACCTTCATGACCGTTCCCGCAGTGCAAAAACGGAAGATGTTACCCCTTTGGAAAGACGGCTGTCTGATTGGATACGGTTAAACCGGTAACTGTTCCCAAAAAAGTAAATTTCTTACTTAATCCTACCGATATTCATAACAGGAGAAGACTATGGAAATCGGAAATATGCCATATCAAGCATTTCCCACTTACGGCTATGCCATTAGCGCGGCTGCTGCAGGCAGAACATCTTTGCCGGTGTCCCCTTCCATGGTTATTTATTCTCAGTTTAAGCATGTTGCCGGAACCCCCGCTCCTGAAGGCACCCAAGGGGTTAACATTACCAGATTGAAAGTCCTTAACACAATGATTGAACAGCTTGAAAAAATGAAAGGCCAGACTAGTAAAAATGAAAACTGGGAAGAAATAGCCGCCATCCAAGAAACCGATGAAAAAAGAATAAACGCCCTAATTGAACAATACCACCGTGAAATTCAAGCCGCCCAAAATACCGCCATTTACACCCCCGCCTCCCCAGATACCGGCGCTTTATTCAACATTGCTGCCTAGAAGAGTGGTCACGCATTAACGCGGATTTACACAGATTGAACGCGGATTCACGCGGAGATATTAGCTAATTAAGATAAATATATCTAACTTACAAATCTTAAAAATTTAAAATTTTAATATAGCTATGAGAGGATTAGATATCTTAGCTCTCATAGATAATCAGCGTAAATCAGCGTTTAATCCGCGTAAATCCGCGTTAATGGGTGAGCCCGTTTGGGACATTTCTGTTCGGCGGGCTTTTACAAGTTCTAGTCTTTTTTCAAGTTCAGCGGCTTTTGCGCTGCCTATAAGTTCTTTTAGCTCATCTAAACTTTTTTCAAATTGATTAATTCTTTCCAATAATAAAGAGCGATTCTCTATAAAAATCTCCGTCCACATTGGAGCGTTTAACATTGCTATACGAGTAAGGTCTTCAAAGCTGCCGCCGCCAAAGCGGGTAATTTCTGTGTCAGCTTCGCAGTCAATGAGTGCAGAAGCAATAACATGGCACAGTTGGCTTGTGAATGCAATTTTACGGTCATGCTCTTCCGGGGTAACTTCTGTAATTCTGCCAAAACCCATTTTACAGATAAGTTCTTTTAAAAAATCGAGTGCCTGAGGGTTTTCATTATCTTTACAGGTAAGAATATAATTTTTTCCGGTAAAATCAACAAGATGCGAATTTTCAAACCCGCCTTTTTCTGCGCCTGCCATTGGATGTCCCGGAATAAAGATAAAAGCTGCGTTTGTTTTTTGGAGTTCTTGCACAGCGGCGGCAATACTGGCTTTTGTGCCTGCTATATCTGTTACAATACTATTTGGTTTAAAGCTGCTGTACCATTTTTCAAGAAAACGAATAACACTGGACGGATTCAGGCAAAGAAATACTACATCAGAAGCAGAGAGCATGTCCCCCGCTTTTTCAACGGCATAAACCTGTGAAACAAGTCTTTGCTCTTTTGCCGCGTTCAGAATCTTGCCGTCTGTATCACAGGCAAACAATTTTTCCTGCGGAATACCGCATTTTTCTTTTAATGCCCGTGCAATAGCCCCGCCCATAAGACCTAAGCCAACAATACCTATTGTATAATCTTCTTTAAACATTCCTTGTCCTAGATTGTCTTATTCTCTATTGCGGCATATTTACGCAGAGTGTTCATCATTTCTGTAAATGTGTCCGGTGTAAGAGATTGTTCTCCGTCACATAATGCGTGTTCCGGGTCATTGTGCACTTCTACCATAATGCCGTCAGCTCCGGCAGCCAAAGCGGCCTTTGACAAAGCGGGAACCATCCATGAAAGACCGGTTGCATGGCTTGGATCCACTATTACAGGAAGATGCGTTTTTTTCTTAAGCATTGGAACAATGGCTAAATCCAGTATGTTACGCGTAAAGTTGTCAAACCCGCGGATTCCGCGCTCACACAGTACAATTTTATCATTGCCGCCCGCCATGATATATTCGGCTGCCATTAAAAGTTCAGTCATTGTGTTTGCTATGCCTCTTTTTAGAAGAATAGGTATGCGTTTTTTTCCAAGTTCCTTTAACAAATTAAAATTTTGCATATTGCGCGCACCAACTTGAATTAAATCCACATCATTAAATAATTCTATCTGACTAATTTCCATTACTTCTGTAACAATTGGAAGCCCGCACGCTTTTTTTGCTTCCAGTAAAATATCCAGGCCGGCTTCTCCCATTCCCTGAAAAGCGTAAGGAGAAGTACGGGGTTTAAACGCGCCGCCGCGCAGGAAAGCCGCTCCCGCTTTTTTTACATCCTGCGCCACAGAAATAACCTGCTCACGGCTTTCTACAGAACAGGGGCCAGCAATAACCGCAAAAGTACCGCCGCCAATATGAGCCTTATGACTGCCGCATTGAAAGTCCAGCACCGTATCCAAAGGATGAAACACTCTGTTTGCGCGCTTGTACGGCTCTTGTACACGGATAACTTTGTCAACATGGCGGTTAGCCCGCACAGCTTCATCATTTATAACGGTGGTGTCGCCTACAAGACCAAGTACGGTTTGTGTCGAACCCTGCGAGCGGTCAACTTTTACTCCAAGTTTTTCAAGATCCTCTATCAGTTTATCGATGTCTTCCTTGCTTACATTGGGTTTAATCGAAATTACCATTTATATCTCCTTAATAAAACAGCCTATTTGGCATTGTATCAAATTAATTAATTTTTTGTCCAGACATATGTAGTTGTATCAAGAGTATAAGTTCCCGCTTCCCTGCCATTGTTGTAAAAAACTTCAAAACCATTGCCAAATACAATACCGTTGAATGTTACATTTTCTCCTATGGTAATACTTTCAAGTTGATTGCCTGTAAAAGCCATACTGTTGATAGTTCTTACACTTTCAGGAATATCTACGCTTGTTAAATTGTTGTTTTGAAATACGCCCTCTCCTATTGTTATAATACCGTCCGGAATAGTTACAGTTTCCAGATGGTTGTTGGAAAACGCATAAATTCCAATGCCGGTTACGCTATTTGGAATATCTGCATTTGTCAGCCGGTTGTTGGAAAACGCATAAGAACCTATACCGGTAACATTTTCAGGAATTTCAATTACTGTTAATTGATTATCATTAAATCCGCTAAGGAAGACAAGATTGTCAGGGAAAACAATTTCTTTTATTTTATTATATGCAAATGCATAAGTATTTATATGTGTTACACCTTGCGGAATATCAACAATGGTAAAATTATTGTTTGCAAACGCCGAACTTCCTATAATTGTTACAGTATTAGGAATTTCCACAAAAGATAATTTATTATTTTCAAAACCGGAAAGACTAACAACCCCTTCCGGAATTACAACGTTTTCCAACTGGTTATTTCCAAATGTTGATGCTCCAATAGAGGTAATATTATCAGGAATAGTTACACTTGTCAGTTGGTTGTATGAAAACGCGGAAGCTCCAATACTGGTTACGTTATCTGGAATAACTATAGTTGTCAGCCAGTTGTTGGAAAATGAGGAAGCTCCAATACTGGTTACACTGTTTGGAATTGTAACGCCTGTAAGTTCTTTTTCACGGAATAAGCTTGCTGGAATTATAGTAATTGGGAAATTACCTATACTTTCCGGTATTTCCACATCGCCGCCTGTTAAGTTATAGTCGGTAATAGTTATATTATTATTTTGAACAACAAAGCTGTAAACAGCGTACACCTGTACAGACACAACGCTCCACCCTGAAAAGGTATAAGGGGAAACCGCAGCCTTTATTAATCCGGAGCTTCCCGGTGTAATGCCAAGCTCATAAGTTACATCATCTATTTTTGTTAAACTACCTTTCAAAAATGGGAAAACAGCAGTCAGGTGAATATCCCCCGCTTCCAACCCGGTCATATCCTCCTCAAAAACAAATGTCAGCCTGGTCGTAGAACTTGTACTGGAACCATCAGCAGCAATACTAACAATTACCGGACCATTATCATCCGGTATTCTATAAACTACAGGAGTATCACAAGAACAAAATAAAATAATTGTTATAAATACAAACAAAAGATTATTAAACATTCTCATTTTAATCTCCTTGTGTCATCCAGTTCAGAACAGCCGCTAACTGAGTACCCGGGTTTATCATCCAATAAGAATCTTCTTCCCCTGTAATTTCTACATGCGGTCTTACTCCAAAACCTTCATAACATTTCCCTTCCATATCTGTAATTTTATAAGCAGAGATGGAATAGTACCATCCGTTTATCATTTGATGCATTGTAATCATGGATAAAGCTCCGCGTGTATTGGTTCCAACATGAGTTACATGGGGCTGTGTCCGCAAAGCAAGCGTAAACCATTCCGCAGCAGAGATTGACACTTTATTTGTCAATAGAACAACAGGTTTAGTATATGCGTTATCAGCAGGTTTAATCATGGATACCATAGGACGGGAAAAATCATTACGCCCCGGACCATTCTTTGCGCTTGCCATTGAATAATTTGCATGAACGGCGGCAAAACGGGAAGCAATAAACTCTACAATTGGATCGGCTCCTCCGTAATTATAACGGATATCAATAATAACTTTGGATGTGTTTTCTTTGAAAAAATCTACAATATCATCTATCTTTTCTACCCAGGTAAAAATATCGTTAAAATTAGAGATATACAAATAACCAATATGCGGTGCTGAATTAAATGTACCGTATATCATATCATTATTTCCTATTATAACACCTCTTTCCATTAACTGATTCCTTGCCATTCCAATTAATTGGCTTTTTTCATCAAGAATATTAACCTTTCCATATCTGAAATAACTTGCATCAAGTGAAATAGCATTACCGCTGGAATTAAAAAGAAATACATGGGAATCCGCCAATTCATTTAACATATTTCCGCAAGCGTTAAACAAATCCATTTTTCCTGTAGTTAATAAATCCTTATAATGTATATATGCTTCTTCCCAGTTATTAAAATTAGTATTAAAATCCATTTTTATATCAATATATGCATGTTTTTCATCAAAGGATTTCCAAAGGCTGTATAAAATTCCCTCCGGGCTTGTATCAGGATCCTGTCCCAAAAAGACTTCACAAGAGAAAAATAAGACAAGTGTAAATAAAACAATTAATGCTTTAGCTATCTTCATGTTTTCTCCTAATACATATAAACTGCTCCAAACTTAATTTGGAACGAAGCATCTTTTTTTGGCTTTGGAAAATCAATATGAGAAAGTTCAAAGCCAATATCAGAATAAAGGGAAAATAAATTGTGAATTCTGTAGTAGTATCTTAAACTGCCAAAACATGCCCAATAGTTATGAAGACTTGTTATACCTGTTTCCAAAGGCCATGCGGAAAACCCTATATAATGAGGTCTTACCGCATATCCAAAAAAAGGAAAACTTAAAGATAAAATAAGCGCATTTTTATCATTGATGATCCATTTTTGATTCACATGTAAATTGAGTGATGCTATTGCAGTTAAATTAATATAAACAGGATTATCCAATGTTTCTACAAGATATAAATCTCCGCGCATTGCACCCCCCAAATATCCGGGAAATGTATCGTTTCCCCACAATTTGCGGACTAAAGCGTATTCCAAAAACAACCGGGAGTATGTGTCTTTTACCTGATAATAATCATATTGTTCAAATTGATATACAGGATTCTTTACCAATAAATCACTTTGCCCGGAAAAAAAACCCACATTATGCGAATGAATAAATTTTTCTTTTTCAACAACGCTGTGGATGGAAAAAATAAAAGTATTAAGGTATCTGTTTACATCTGCTACTGTTACTTCCCGAAATCCTGAAAAAGTATAACCCATGCCAATTCCTATCATATTGTTCTCCGCAAATACTACACCGGAACTGAATATCATTAATAATAGAACAAGTTTTTTCATGCGCTACAACTATTCAATCCCAAATAATCTGGCAATACTGGAAATTGAAACAAAGGTGCCAATGGAACTGCCAAGACTGGAAAGGAAGAACACCAATAGTGCGCGGGTAATCCTGTTACGGTACCAGCCTTTTAAACTTGCGCCATCTTCAGAAACATTCTGTGCATCGGCAACACGCGGCTTAATGAATGTTACCTGAACAAGACCGGAAAGAATTCCCACTCCAATAAACGGATTCAAAGAAGTAATTGGCGCACCAAGAAAAGAAACAAGAATAGCCAGCGGGTGCGCAAACGCAATAATTGCACCAAGAGCCGCAAGAGACCCGTTCCAAAGAACCCAGTATTTTAACATTGAAAATCCAATATCTGTTCCTGCACGAAGAAACCCTGTAGTAATTAAGGCAATCACCGCAACAGGAATAATAAACTTTGCAATTTTAGAAGAAAAACTTGGCGGCGGAATAATATCCAGTTCTTTTACATCGGCGGTTTCTGTACCTGCAGCCAATTTTTCAAGATGGGAAATCATCCCATTCATATGCCCTGCCCCTATAACAGCAACTATTTTTTTGGCATTATTTTCTTTTTCTCCCCCCAAAATCGAGGCTTCCCAAATTTTAGAGGCAAGGTATTTATCTCTTTCATCAATCAATGTAACTTTTACACCGGGAAGATAATTTGCAAGCTCGTTCATCATACCGTCAATTTCATTGCGGTTTTTAAGTTCTTCTATCTCATCTTCTTTTAGTTTTTCCGTTGTAAAAGCACTTGCTAAAAGAGCTGCCAAAAGTTTGCACTTACTCCATAAACCACACTTTGCCCATGCTCTGCGTAAAGTCGTATGCACTTCCCTGTCACAAAGAGCGTGGGAAATACCCAATTCTTTTGCGGTCTCAACCGCAACTTTCATTTCTTCTCCGGGTTTTACTCCAAGCTCATTGCCAAGCCGTTTCTGAAAACTTGCCATGACAAGATTTGCTATCAATAAAAAACCCTTGCGTTCTCTGAATACTTTGGATAAATTAAGTTTTTCCCAATTATCATTTTGAGTTATGGAATTGTATCGGCCTTCATCAAGCTCTACGCAGACCACATCCGGTTTTTCTTCCTGGATAACTTTCTTTACTTCATCAATGCTTTCCCGTGAAACATGAGCCGTACCTATCAATTTAAATTCTTTGCCGTTAAGTGAAATTGTCGTTGTATTTCCGCTCATTGCTCTGCCCTAATACCAAGACCTTTTTCTGCCAATACCCATTCATTCAGTCTCCATTCAATTGTACCAACAGCGTCAAGTTCCTGCACCATAAGATAGTATCTGTTAGCCAATGTCTGGTTTCCCCTAATGTCATAATATGAAGCAAGGTAAAAAGCCATTCTTGCTTTGGTATAAATATTTTGTTCTCCGTCAATTTTAGCGGCAGAATCTGTGTCATGGTTTAAATCGTGATACATTCTAAGCAATGTAAATTCGATGGAGTCCCTTGGAACAGTTCGTAAAACCTGCGCCAAAAACTGTCTTGGATCCGTCTGTCTTCCGGCGCGCATCCAGCAAACTGCCGCTAAAAGCGCGTAATGGAATTCTCTGGGCGCTTGTCTGTAAGCAGCTAAAAAAGCGTCTCTAGCTTCCGCCCATTGTTTATTTCTCATTTTAAGAACACCAAGACCTTCAAACGCAAAATAATATTCAGGTCTTAGACGGCTAAGCCTTGTGTAATCAGCTTCCGCACCCGCAAAATCACCTAACTCATCTTTAATACCTGCGCTGTATACATACGCAATAAAATTTCCAGATTCAATTTCAATGGCGCGGGTAAAATCTGCAAGAGCTTCCTGTTTTTGGTCTAACTCCATTAAAAGCATACCGCGATCAACTAACACCCAATAATTTTGAGGTTCTAGTTCAAGCGCTTTGTTAAGGTCTCTTAGTGAACTATTTAAATTATTTGTACCCCTGTAAAGCCTTGCTCTTTCATGGTAAGGTCCTGCCCACTGTGGATACAATTCCATCGCTTTTGCCAATAGCTGTTCCGCATTTCTATTCTCTCTGTTGTATCGATGCACTACCGCGCGGCTTACAAGAGCTTCTCCGCTGTTTGGCTCCGCAGCCAGCGCCCTGTCAAAATACCCGGCGGCCACACGCAAATTTCTTGCGCTGACGGCAAGATTACCTAGGTCGATAAGCGCCCTTGCATGACGGGGATCCGCGGCTATAACCCTTTCAAGAAAGTTCCGTCTGTCTCTATCCCTGTTTTCCAAAGCGGCGGCATCCGCCAATACCATTAAGGCATCGGTGTTATTTCTGTCCGCATTGACAATAACGTTGGCTATCTGCCTTGCTTCTGCGGGTCTGCCGGCAGAATTTAACACATTAGCCCTTAATATACGAACTTCCGCCTTTTCAGCTTCCGCCGGGGGAAGCCTGCCAAACAGCTCCAGGGCGGCTGTTGTATCCCCCTGGGAAAGCTTCTGAGCTATCTCAGTCAAGACAGCCTCTGCATCATTCCCCTGGGCAGAAAGATTTGTACCGCCCAAAACAAGGAAAACTAAAATTATCGCCTGCGGTATAAAACCGCTTCCATTAAAACTATTTTTCATGTTAATATAATATACAATAAAAAATAAATAATTAAAAGGTAACATAATGAAAAAACCCTTGGCATCACGAATAGCCGGTCTTGCTGTTCTTTATTGCCTGATATTCTTTATTCTTGTAATACTGCAATTTTCCAATAAAGGCAGTTTTTCAATGTCCGCAGGAACCATGACTATACGGGGGCGTTATGCTAACGCCAATAGTACTACAGATATAGCAGGTGGAATACGCATATATTTTGGCGGTCTTGAATTTTCCTTAAATGAGGTAAGCGGAAAAGGGTTAACCCTGGTGGAAAACGACAGGCAAATACCCGTTAATCCGGAAACCTTTGCTCTGATAGAAACCACGGCTTATTTTGGGTTGCCCGGCGGAACTTCACTTGCTTTTAGCTTTATAGGAACTGAAAGAGGGCAGGAATTGCTTATCAGCGCCGAGCTTGCTCAAAATGTTTCAGAGGTTATAATCCCTATTACCCCTCGCAGATCTTCATTGATCCGTGACAACGATCAACTTGGAATAATGTCCTCAGGTTCCCGCTATCTGTTTGGAAGCGGAAGCCAAGAACTGGAAGAAGGTAGAATCGTTCTTTCCGGAGAGTCCGGTATAGTATCGTATCGATCCAGAGAAAGACAAAGATCTTTTGAACCTTCCAATTACATAATAACCCAGTCAAACAACTATGAAAGTGCTTTTTTAAATTGGAAGGAATTAAGTTTTGTTCAGTGGAGCCAAAACGCAGCTGCTTTGCAAAATGAATTTGATATAACAGCTTATTGTACAGAAGCACTTGTCCGAGGTAATTATCTTACGGCAACAAATTCAATATCCCGCGATTTTATAAACAGTACCAGACACACCTTTAGGCCTGCATCCTTTGTTGGAAATATGGCAAATGCGCAAAGGACATTTGTTGCAGCGGAAAATTCCAAAATGAATTTAATCACCAGTTTGGCAAGAGACCGTTCTCCTGTCATTTTAAAAGAAGAGCACATACTTGATTATCTTTTTGTACGAAGCAACACTTCTTTAGCTTATGATGTTATCGATATTATTCAAAACTTGCAGCCGGAATCAATTATTAGTGATTATTGTCCGGGACTTTTGGAAATTGCTTCTGATCTTAGACGATGGCGGCCTGCGGCAAACAATCCGATAAATTCTTTAACGGATCAAATACTTACCGTTATTGCGGAAAGTCTTGTCCGGGTCAGTGATGATATAGTGCTTGCTTCAAACTCAGAAGGAACAAATGCGGAATTCAGTCTGCGGCTTGGCAAAGCGCTTATGGATTGGGCGCAGAATAATGATGCGGAATGGCTGGCAATTGGAAGATCACTTGTACTGTCTGCTCTTACAAGTGAAGGTCCCGGTGCGGGAAAACTTTACAGCATTATAAATTCAGAAACTAATTATCCAAAAGCAGTATGGCTTATGGATAACGGTCTTTGGGCATGGACAGCCGCATCGGGTGCAAGGGCTTCTTATGTTGATGGAAATATAAACCTTGCTTTTAACTTTCCTATAAATATGACCCACTATGTAATAGTCCGGGGTATAAGACCTTTTAACAGAATACAAATACATGGCACGGACTGGAGAACAGACAGCCAGTTTGAACGCTACGATTCATCCGGTTGGGTTTATTATGCACAGGATCAAGTTCTTGTATTAAAACTGCGGCATCGAGAAACTGTAGAAAATGTCAGAATTATTTACAGGGCGGAACCGGCTCCCGCTACCGCTCCTGCTCCTGTCCCCGCTACCGCCGCAGAAGAAGGAGAATCTGACAATTGATGATAGAACGCAGTTTTCTATTGTTCATTTGCAGCGCTGTATTAAACATTGTTTTAACGGTATGTTTGATATTTACTTGCAGTAACTCTGACACGGATAATAAATCAATTCCCATAGTACGGCAAAAAACTCTTGAAGATGAATTCCTTGAAATGTATGAAGAGATACTAAAATCCACCCTAGAAGAAAGACAAGAAACTGCACAGGAAACTTCGACGGCAGCCAGAACCCCGGGAGTTTCTTATACAACTGTCCGCCCTTCATCAGGTTTGGCGGGTATTAGGGGAAGGGTTAACACCGGAGAAATTAATCCTGTTAATTTTGATAATCCTGATATTAATGTTTTAAGGCAAATGGGCGCCGAACAATATTTAATTCATTTTTTTTCAGGGGAACTTTTATACAAATCCGGGGATTATGATAAAGCAACAACCGAATACACAACGGCTATTAATTTATACCCCGGTTTTACAGAAGCGTTTATTTCTAGGGGAAACACATGGCTAAAAAGAAATGACTATAGCCGTGCTATTGAAGATTTTTCCCGCGCAATACGGCTAGACTCAGGCAAAGCGGATGTTTTTAATTACCGGGGTTTTGCAAGATCGGAACGCGGAGAACACTCTCTGGCTATTGAAGATTTTTCCCGCGCTATTTCCATTAATCCAAACTATGTCGATGCCCTTATCAACCGCTCTCACTCTTATTACCAAACAGGTAATTTTAACAGGGTTATTGAGGACTGTTCCCGCATATTAAATCTTGAGCGCAACAATGCGTTTATCTGGAATAGAAGGGGCAGCGCTTATTACCGCTTAGAAGATGATGACAAAGCTATCAGCGATTTTTCTGAAGCTACCAGGCTTAGATCAAATTATGCTGTAGCATGGCGCAACCGGGGCTACGCATGGCAAAGCAAGGGTGAGCATGAAAAAGCTGATGCGGACTTTGCTGTAGCTAGGCAGTTGGGGCTTCGGTGGTAGGCGGGGTTACCATTTAAACACTGATAAGACACAGTTTGGTGAGCAGACGAATGTCTGCAGTTAAATAATTTCCTCACCAACGGCGAACGAAGTGAGCCATTTACGCAGATTAAATGTAGACAGAAATGAAAATGTGCTGTATTATATGTATTTATAGAGGAGATATTGTATGATTAAGAAGAAAATTTTAGTTGTTTTATCAATTTTACTGTTAACTACGGCGTTTTTAACTTGTGAACAAGAGCCTAAAATTGGCAAAATTGGCGATAATATTATGGATCTGCAGCCAATGAGAAAACAGTTTGCCAGTAAATTTTTAATAGGGAATATTATTGCAAATCCAAACACAGAAACAAGCTCGGGCGCAAATCCACAAATAACAAATCAACGGCTTTTACGCCACTATAATATTATTACCGCAGAAAACCACATGAAACCAAGTTATTTATTATCAAGTATAAACGGCACAACTATTAACTATAACACAAACGGTATTAACATAGCTAAAAGAATAGTTGATGCTTCTGTAAACTCAGGGGTTAAAGTTGTCGGACATACCCTCCTTTGGCATAGTCAAAATCCTAATATCCTAACATTGCCATCCAACAAGACAAATGCAATTACGGTAATGAAAAACTATATTACAGGGATTGTTGGTCACGTAGCTTTTAAAGGAAGAATTCACACTTGGGATGTTTTGAATGAAGCTTTTCCTGACGGAGTAAGTGCCACTGCGGACTGGAAAACTGCAATGCGTTCAAACAACCCGTGGTTTGCCACTATTGGCTCTGATTTTGTATATGAAGGTTTCCTTGCTGCCCGCAAGGCAGATCCGAATGCTATTTTGTACTACAATGATTACAATACAGATCAAACTGGCAAAGCAACAATGATCCGTAACATGGTACAGGAAGTAAATAACAAGTATCTTACCGGCAATGATAAACCGGCAGGAGAAGACCCTAACCGGCTCCTTATCGAAGGTATTGGTATGCAGGAACATCATAATACAAGCGTATCTGTAACCAATGTTAGAAATACAATAAATATGTTTAAAAATATGACTTTTACAGGTTCAGATAGGAAAATAAGATTATCAGTAAGTGAACTAGATATATTAGCGCAAACATGGGGGCAATATAGCAGTAGCACTCCTATTACCAGTGAAGGTCGTTCGGCTCAAGAAAAATTATACGGAGACTTATTTGAACTTTATATACAGAATTCCGACATAATAGAAAGAGTAACATTCTGGGGTATTACAGATAATCAAAGTTGGAGAGCCAGAGGAGAACCTCTGTTATTTGATAAAGACGGTAAAGCCAAACAGGCATACCTTAGGGTTGTTGGGGCATTGTAGTATATAATAGTATGGAGCAAAAAATAGAGACATCAAAAACAAAAGCTCTGCGCACGGTTTACATTGTCCTACTTATCACGGCGGGGGTTTTGGCTGTAGTGTTGCTGATTGGCACCGTTGTTGGTGTTGCCGGTCGACCGGATACTCCGCTATTGGGCGGGAATGAGGCGCAAACTCAAGCAGCATCCGTGCATAACGACATTCGGGTTTTTTCAGGAATTGGCCGCTTACGGATTCCCCTTGTTAATTCATCGGTTTTAATTTTGTCAATTGCTTTTCCCTACTTGGCTTCCGACATTGCCTTTACGGAGGAATTGGCAGGGAAAATTGCAGAATTCAAAACCATTGCAACGGATTATTTTGCTGCCCTGCCTGAATCTCAAATTATTCAGATAAATGAAGATGCCGCAAAAGCCGATATTTTAAATCGATACAATAGTATTTTGCGGCTTGGAAGAATTTCTGCTTTGTATTTTAACGACATGATGATACTGGATGCATATTAAAAGATAATGCAACTATATTCATCAATAAGTGTCAAAATTATCGTAATAGGAGTATTTTATGGAGCCCGCTCAGATTATCATTTCCATTATCCCTATAGTTGGGATTGTTATGGGTTCGGTAGTAATTTTTTTCTACCTTTTATGGAAACACCGGCAAAAATCTTTATTAATTAAAGCCGGATTATACAACAAACCGGAGTTTGACCTTTATTCTTTTAGCTTGTTGTCCGGTTTGCTTTTGGCAAGCGTGGGGATTGCATTAACTATGTTGTTGGCAATAGTAGAGGGAGCAACATACGGTCTTTTGGGCGGTATAATTCCCTTATCAATGGGCGGCGGGCTTTTGGGCTATCATTTTATAAAACGCCGCGACAAACGCAATGGCTGAAGAAACCACCAATGACCTGTTAATTGTCAGTCAGGTTGTGTCGGGACAAAAAGATTTGTTCCGTCTTTTGGTGCGCCAGTATGAAAGGGCTGTGTTCGGAATGGGCTTAAGCTTTTTCCGCAATCAGGAGGATGCTTCGGATTTTACGCAGGATGTTTTCCTTAAAGCGTACCGGAGTCTTCCCGGTTTTGAAGGAAGAAGCCGCTTTTCTACATGGTTATATAAAATAGCCTACAACACGGCTATTAACGAGGTTAACAGAAGGAAGGAGTATCACAGCCTTGCTGAAGATGATGTGAACAACTTGGTAAGCAGCGTAGAAACGCCGGAAAACATTGCTATTCGTAATGCGGCAAAAATCAGCGTACAGGAAGCAATCAAGGATTTGCCGGAAAGGTTCAGGATCTGCATTGATTTGTTTTTTTTCTACGATTGTTCATATCAGGAGATTGAGGTAATAACGGGGATTCCTGTAAATACCATTAAATCTCATGTGTTCAGGGCAAAGATATTGCTTAAAGAAAAATTAGATAATTTACTGGAAAAATAAGGAGAGGATTATGGATTGTTCAAAGATTTTGGAAATGGCTTATGAAGAAGACTTAAATATTATAGATAACGCGCAAGTATGGCTGCATTCTTTCTTTTGTCAGGAATGTGCACAAAAAATTCAGCTTTATAAATCTGCCAGAGCTGCAATGCGCACGGATTTTTTTGCTTTTAATATAAATAGCAATGAAGAGTCCATAATGGCAAAGATTGCCGCAGAACAACAAGAAGAAGAAATGCAAGCTCCCGGTTTGTTATCCACAAGAGGCTGGGTAATAGCAGGTTTATTGATTGTTATTTCATTTGCAACCGCTTTCTTTGGACTGGACTTTCAAAATGCGGCTAACGCAAACGGCATATCTTTTATGCTGCCTATTGGGATTATATTTGGCATTGTGCTTACTTCTTACTGTGCTTTGTTTATTGGGAGTCATCTTAAGGAGTTTACGGAACGCTTTGGGTTATCATGAGATTAAGAGACCTCGCGCGGGGGCGCTGAGGCGCGGAGGTTTTGTATATAAATTTTCTTTTTCCTTCATACTTTTTCTAATTTGTCATATTATTTTTATTTTTTATTTTGGATCTTGTACTCAGAAAGTTAACTTGTCGCGGGCTGAGTTTGTTTTGGGGACTAATTGTGTTGTTTCTCTTTTTGAAAATGCCAATGTGCAGGTTTTAAAGGATGTTTTTGTAAGGCTTAGAGAGATAGATAATCTTATGAGTGTAAATATTCCTGCTTCTGATGTCAGCCGCATTAATGCCGCTGCGGGAGTGGAGTCTGTAAAAGTTAATGAAGATGTGTTTGAGTTAATTGCAATGGCGGTTTATTTTGCGGAAATTTCCGGTGGGGCGTTTGACCCAACAATTGGGCCTATTGTAAATCTTTGGGGGTTTAACAATAATCCTAGTGTTCCTTTGCAGGAAGAGATTGATGCCGTATTAAAGCTTGTAAATTGGACAGATATTGTTTTAGACAGCGATTCAACTACAGTTTTTTTAAAAAAACCGGGCATGGCTCTGGATTTAGGTGCAATAGCAAAGGGATATGCTGCCGATGAAACTGCCAAAATTATTACAAACGCCGGCATTAACCGTGCTATTGTTAATTTAGGCGGGAACATTGTGGTTATTGGCAAAAATAAAGATGACCGTCCTTGGAGAGTGGGCATTCAAGACCCCAATGGAGAACGGGGCAGCTATATTGAAGTTGTAGAAGTATCAACCAATGATTCTTACATGAGCGTTGTAACTTCCGGTGCGTATGAAAGATTTTTTGAACAAGATGGTAAACGCTATCATCATATTTTTTCACCGTCTACAGGTTACCCCGTAAAAAATGAGCTATTATCCGTAACAATCATTGCACCTAACTCCATGTATGCCGATGCCTTGTCCACGGCGGTTTTTGTGATGGGGTATGAGATAGGGTTGGAGTTGATTGAGAGCATAGAGGGGATTGAGGCGGTATTTGTGTTTGAAGACGGCGTGATCACGAAATTTTAATCGGCACTTTGTGCCTCACGCAAAGACCGCTACTTGCAGCGTAGCTTCTAGCAAAGTAAGCAAAGAGAGCAAAGGAAGAAAAGAAAGAAAAAATTTAAATCCATACTTTGCGTACTTTGCGTCTTCACTTTGCGCCCTTAACTAGAAGCTGCGCTGTAAGTAGCGCTAAAATGAATTTGCCAACATATCATCTATATCCGTTATAATATTTTTTGAAAGTGTTATTTTTTTGGTCATCATTTTGTTAAATATATTCAGGGATTCGCTTAGTAGTTTTCCAAATGCGCCGGGTAATTTTAGGTCTTCTTTGATAGTCAGTTTTGATAACATAACCAAAGCCTGAAAAGTGACGGCACGGTGGATGCCCGCTATAACTGCGCCGGATGTAATTTTGAAAGGGCCAATAGAAAAAAGCACATATCCGTACGGAATAAGCAAATTAAAAACGACAATCACCGCAATAACGATAATCGTAAAAAATGGATTCCCGGCTTTTTTAAAAATAATTGCAAATAGCCATAAGAGGAGGAACGCTATTACCCTAAACATCGTACTTGGATTAAATAATATAACAAACATAATAAGCAAACCAACAATAAATAATACAGAAGATTGAAGGGTTCTCTGCTCTCTACTCACTACTACCTGCTCACTGCTACCTGCTACCTGTTCACAGTACCACTTAGAGCGCTTCACAAATACTTCACAAAAAACTCCTAACACAATTCCGGTTACCAAGCCCGCTGCTAAAAACGGCGGGGCGATATACCTAGTGTTTTCTTTAAAAATGAAGAACCACGCTAATGTAAGTTGGGCTGTGTTGGAAACCATTGCTCCTGCTAGCCCAATCCCAACATAAGAAATCTGTTGTTTGAAAATCCGCTTTAAGATAAACATTAACATAGCTGAACAGAATGTCCCTGCAATAGAAAAGAGAAAAACATAAGAAAATAAAGTTCCGGTAATTAATGCCTGTCCTGTTACCTTAATACATGCCAATACGATATACGCTCGTAATGGAAAAATATTCAGGGCTATCATTAATGGGAGATTTGCAAGCCCTATGCGCAAAAAGGGCAATGGCTTAGGGATTAGATACTCTATTGCAGAGAGGAAGAAACAGCAGGCTCCAAGAAGAGCAAGGTTTTTGGGAAAGGTAGTGCTACCAGCTGACCGCATCGACATCATTGTCCTTGGTAGAATCGCTTTGTATCATTATTAACACTGAATTAGGAAGACAAGCCGCCCACTGCCCTGCTCTGGAGATTGCACCGGTTGCCACACAGGTCTGATTTTCACAGGGAGATGACTCTACCCATGCCTTGCCATTTTCTATTCGCACTACAGTATGACCAAGCTGCCCTTCAAGACTGACAGTTTCATCATCGTTATTATTCATGTAATAAACAGACTCCCTGTTTTCAGAACGCATAAGAACGCTTTTCCGCCCCTGCGGCTGTAAATAGGCGGCATGAGCGGAAAAGACAGTCAGCGCAAGGGCTATGAGAAATAAGATAATGTCAATAGGTTTTAGAAATTTCACTGCTTTGCAAATCATTCAGGAAAAATTGTATCTATTGGGAGTTTGAAATCCGTAAACTTGAATGAATCTAATGTATCACCCATGCAAAAAAGATATGGCATATAACGGCCCTTTTCTATGCGGTTTACTTCTATTTGTTTTAGTTCAGGATCAACTATCCAAAATTCAGATACTCCGGCTGCAAGGTAAAGATTTTTTTTCCTGCTCATTTCTGTGGCTGTATTGGAAGGTGAAAGAATCTCTATTATCAAATCCGGAGCGCCGCGGCAGCCTTCCTTTCCAAGTTTGTTTGGGTCGCATACTACTATTAAATCTGGCTGGACTACAGTATCATCACTCTCATCTTCTTTGTAAAATAGGCGGACATCTATAGGGGCAGCAAAAGGCTCGCAGGTTTTTCCTTTAAAAAATATATAAAGCGCACCGGAAAGCGTCATGCTGACTCTTTGATGAGCTAAGCTTGGAGCAGCCATTGCATATACATTGCCGTAAATAAGTTCAATTCTTTCACCGGGTTTTAACTCCCAGTTTTTATAGTCTTTGTATGTCCATTTATGTAATTTTAGATGGGGTTTTTTAGTCTCTTTATAATCTATTTCATCATAATCTATTGCAGCATCTGCCATAATTCTCCTCCAAGATAATTATATCGATTATTATATCATATTTCTACAGAAAAACAATGTTATTTTCCCAGTTCTATCGCACGGTTCCATGCCGCTTCTACTGCTTTGATTACAGTTTCTTTTAATTCACGATCTTTTAAAACAGAAAGCCCCGCCAGCGTAGTGCCGCCGGGAGATGTCACCATGTCGATCAATTCATCAGGCGGCTTCCCTGTTTCTTGAATCATGGCTGCCGCTCCTAACACAGTTTGCGCCGCATATCTAAGAGCTTTGTCTTTTGAAAGACCGGCTTTTACTCCGCCTTCCGCGAGAGATTCTATAAACAAATACCCAAATGCGGGGCCTGATCCGGAAAGACCTGTAACCGCATCTAAAAACTGTTCTTCTATTTTGTCAACAATGCCCGCTCCGCCTAGAATTTTTTCCAGTTCTGCGGAGTTTTCCGCAGGTACTTCTTTGGAAACCGCATAAGCAATCATTCCCTTTCCAATAAGAGCAGGTGTATTTGGCATTGTGCGGATAACCGGCAATTTTAAGCCAAGAGTTGTCTGTATTTTTTCTATAGACCAGCCCGCTGCCATTGAAACAAACACAGGCGGATTGCCGCCAGAGAGCCGTTTTTGCGCAGCTGGGGCAATTTCAGCTAACACCTGACCTAGCACTTGCGGCTTTACCGCTAAAAAAATAAAATCACCCTTTTCTGCGGCTTCTGTATTGGTGTTAAGAACCTGCGCTCCCAAAGAATCCGCCGCGGTTTTTGCTTTTTGCGTATCCGCATCTGTAAAAAAAATATTTGCGCTGTTTACAATGCCCGCACTGTTTGCCCCTTTCATAAGAGCAAACCCCATATTTCCGCTTCCAATACAAACAATATTACTCATTAATCTATCCCGCACGCTTTTCTAAACCGCTTTACCGTAGCGGCTGCAATGGGGCGCGCTTTTTCCGCTC
>Ga0099364_10000626_pt1 | contig 60233 bp, 52 predicted proteins | sample TergutTh196P3_FD_73070 | JGI IMG/M metagenome (GOLD analysis project Ga0099364, IMG submission 73070) | Microcerotermes parvus P3 segment gut microbial communities from Pointe-Noire, Republic of the Congo - Th196 P3 | ecosystem: Host-associated > Arthropoda: Insects > Digestive system > Gut ... | reverse complement strand
CTTTGCCGCCGACTTCCTTCAGATTCCATCTCACGATGGACACCCTTGTCTTAAGCTAACAGTTCCTACTACCAAGCCTGTAATGGACTTACACCATCAAGCTGATGTTCATGTCGGGCACACAAAAGGGGACGGACAATTTATCCGCCCCCTTTTACATTTTAAAAACACTGACACAGGCTAGTAAAAGCTTTACCTAATTTGGAAATCGGAGATTTCTGCTACAATCACTTACTCTGCTGGGAACCAATTTATCATTCCTGTCACATTGATTGTTGATAATATTGTCCCTACAAGTATACAAATGATGATAATCAGTTTCGTATAATCCTGTGATTTCAAGGTGCCAAGTATCATAGGGTCTTTTGAGAGATAAGCTGAAGCAGCATACAATTCTTCACCTATCAAGGTATAGTCACAGGTTGTGATGAAAAAAGGAATCTGCGTCACTGCATCTGTGCCTGCTACTTGAATTGCTCCTGTCATGTTACCTGTTTCTGTCATCACAAGAGCTTCAGCAAAGAAATAACCCATATAGAAATTCGTTGCTGTTTTTTGCCGAATCATGATGCCGTTTACACCAGCCACATAAGCAAATTGTTCAAAGGCAACAAAAAATACATCGTTGGAATCAAAAGAATCTGGCCTGCCTGCTATGGAATAAGATTCTTTAACAATTTGTTGAGCAATAGGCAGAACTATATAGTCACTAACAGGAACCAATATCTTTGTATCATATTGAGCAGCTTTTTTGGTTATATGACCAAGTATAGACAATGCAGCTAAGGTAGCAACATCATCAATTGAGGTTAATCCCGGCACAAAGAGCATAGGGCGGCCCATCTCGGTTGCACGACCTACTGCGTTGTCGATTTCTTCAATACCTGCAATAGGTCTGATAAACAAGTCTTTACCACTTTTTGTGAGGCTATAACTGTAAAATACAAGAAATCCAAATATCAAAGTAGCTACAAGCATGGGAATTGTATTGTTATTAAACCAATCCGATGTTGGATAAATATATTCATTTCCGTTTGCATCAACATAAATGTCCGATATCGTAAACAATGCCTGACTATTTGTTTTGACAATATGGTATCTAAATGACCTTCTATTGTACTCTCTCAAACTAATAATTCTTGATATTCGGTCTCTATGATTGCGTATTTGGTTTATTTCTGAAAGAATTGGGTTGGAAGTCTGGTTTTCGAGTGTATTGTTGAGATGCTCTATCATCCACATTGCTTCTTCAATAACAAAAGGATCTATTTCGTCCTGAACTTCTGAATCATTACCTTCTTCATCTGGAGCAAGTGGTATTATTGATTGGTAATGGGCTATCTGTTGCCTTGTAATCCTTACAAAGTCTTCATAGAATATATTGGTCATCAAAGGTGAGCCAGTCTCTGGATCTAAGGTGATATCTATAGTTGTGTCAAACAAAAGCTGGTTTCTTTCGACATCATAAGATGCAATTCCTCTACCAATATACATTTCATAACCGACAAAATCATCAAAGAAATTTATCAATGGCGTTATTCGGCTCTGGATTCGAGGTAGCCTATCAGAACGAGATTGTTTTAGGATTTGATACCTAAAAGCCATCATTTCGTCTCCGTCTGAATAAAGATTACCCGGCTTTAGCATTAATAAATCTTCGTCATAATGAATAGATTGACTGAGATATTCTTCTGATAAATATCTGTTTGATTCATTTCTTCCACTCTTTCCGGCAAGATTAAATGACATATACACCTTGAATCCTTCATAAAAATACCTTTCTGATGGTAAATCAAGATTAAAGACATTGTCAAGAAAATGCTCGGTGACTGAATCAAAAGTGTTTCCAAAATTATCTACAAAACGAAAATTGATACTTCTTATACCAACCGTGGGAATAGGCGAATAGTCATAAGTTATGGTCAGTTTTGTCCTATCTCTTGCTCTGCCTCGAAATGATACTCTGGTCAATTGCACCAAAGGTTTACCGATTATGATTTCATTGGCATCACCCTTGTCGCTTGGCTTGTCTCTAACCATAAAATTGGGTAAAATAGGCAATAACTCAGAATTTACGGTCTCTGAGATGGCAAGTTCAGATATCGATTGAAAACCAGAATAATCTTCTAGAACAACATAAAATACATGGGACTGTGTGTCTTCTATATCAAAAACTACCAGCGAATCAGCCACTTCGTTTATCAAATGACCATCTTCATATTGGACACTTGTAAAATTCCTTGTAGTAGCGGGAATAACAGTTAATAGCTGCCCCGGATTGTTGATTTCAGAAGGTCGAACAGCCAAAGTATCTCCCTCAGTAGTCAAGCGATTCCATTTATCTAACTCAAACATAAATTGTTTGTATGCTTCAAAAGCATCAATCTCTGCTCTATCGATCATATAAATCGATGTTTGAGCTATATCGCCTGTAAATAGTGGATAATCAAACTCAAAGTTCAAGACTTGAGTATCTTCTATCCATTTTACATAAAGATTTGTTGCTGGTTGAGGTTGATTGTCGGAGGCTATACCAGAAATGATGGGAGCATAAGGATGGAAATTTCGTCTTTCATCGACTGCTAAAACAGAATAAAAATACTCTTTGCCTGGCATCAAATCAAAATAGATGATTAAAAAATCTTCTATCCGGAGACCACCGAGTAGCTCTTGGTGTCCTTCTTCAGTTGGTTCGGAAAGATGTTTTGTTGTCTTGCGATAAAATATATTTTTATCGATGACACCAAAGGTATAAAAATGCTCTAACAATGAACCTACTACTCCAACATCACGCGGGACTGCCCTATAAATAGGGCTACCTGGCAATTGTCCTCTTTCATTTCTCATTCTACGCGGAGAGTCTACATCTACATAAACCCTTGAATCTTTGTCATAAAAGGTTACTTCGCCGCCCGGAATACCTGTATTGGGATTTACCTCGACACTACCTATAAAAAACAATGTTTCTGGTGTGACCCCACGATATAATCTATACTCAATGATTCTGGCACTTCGATCCAATGGTTCAAATCTGATGATCAAACCTGTGCCATCATCATAAGGATTGTCCTCGACTGTCAAATTGCGGACAATCATGCTATTGTCTGAATGACAAACAATGATAGTCAGTATAAAAAATGCTAAAAAGCATAATGTTTTTCTCATATTTTGCTCCTATTGTGATAAAATGTCATATTGTCCCCTTTTATAGAGGATAGTGGGACATTGCTATTTAGACAATGAGGTGAAATAGTTTGAAGGCAATATCCCTTTTTATAATACATTCTATCCACTTTTTCCTAACTACCAAAAAATCGAATAGTATTCTGAACTACATCTATCACAAGGAACTGTATCCTACCTATCAGTAGCGAGATACGAGCCATCACTGTGTATCCAAAGGAAGCTCCAAAGCCGAGCATCATATACCAGATACCTACTTTTACGATTTTTCCATAAGCGCCTGTATGTGCTTTGGAGAAAAAGAAATACAATAAGATTGTTACTGTCCCTACCCACACCAAAAATGTATTGATGTCTTGAATAGGAATCATTGCTCCTCTCATTTGCACTAAAACACCTGCATTCATTGACATTGGAACACCCATACCAACCAAACCCATACCAAAGGCAATTGGGAATTTTGATAACCAATTCAACTTTCTATTGAAAGTGAATATATATAATGCTCCTAACAACGCTGGAAAGATAAGCTCAAATCTGTGTTGCAGGAATATTGGACGATACACATTCGGTATCATTGACGCATTCCAGGTCAATGGAATCGCATAACCCATTGAAACACCAACAAAGAGGTGTTCTGCGAATCTATAAAATGGGTTATCTTTATACAAAAATGAGAATATACAAAGCGTAAAAAACGCTGCTACCCAGTTACTAAAAATTTCAAACATATTTACCTCCTTATTGAACTTCTTGTTTTTGTTTATATTTTTGAACGAAATAGCCAATATTTCCTATCAGGATAAAGACTATTATTAGGATGTGTGCTACAGATTGGGCATTCATTCCTATTCGAGCTTGCTTAAAATTGTAGGGGATATTATCATTGGTCAAGGCAAATTTGGGGTTATCCATTTCTGCTCGTAATATCTCTCTTGAAAATTCTCTATCAGTTGCTGCAAAGACTTCTACAAGTTTTTCATACTCTGCAGCACCTTTCAAGCCTGCTAACATACCTATCAATTGTCCCGTTTGAAGTTGAGGGTATACATCCGCTGCTGAAACTGCTGTTACTCCAACTGCCACATTGGTTCCAAACCTTGAGCGAGCATAAGTTATCCATGCTCCACCAGGGGCAGAGCCTGTAAATTCGACTACAAGGTTCATTTCATTGTAGTTTCTGATGTTAGTCATTGCCGGTAAACTTGAGAGTTGTCTACCTTCTGCGTCGATTTCTATGGCATTGGCAATATCTTCACCCATTCCGAGTATCATAGCTAGATAAAGGGCTGGTATTTTGAAACCAAAATTTACATAGTGCACACCGGATATAATCTGTTTAGGATTTTCTTCACGAGTGGCAAACTCTTCTTTGACAGTGTTGATAGCAAGGTCTATCAGAGGAGCTGCAGTTGCTATCCAAGTTATTGTAAAGACTTTTATGTCTCTTTCAAAGGCATGTCTCAGAACAGCTAACTCCATTGGGAAAAGCTCTGGCATCGTTGATGCATCATGCATTATAGACATCAAAAAAGCTCTATTATGATCTACTGGATCTGTGTCAGGCGGTGGAGCAAATGAGTCTATCATTCGGTATAAACTTTCTGTAGGTCTTGTGGTAAAGGTTCTAGAATTGAAAGGAAATGCCAATGGTAAAAAGATAGATATAGCTAAAATTAAGTATATCCATCGTCTGTCTATTTTTTGTAGTTTTTCAAAAAAATTCATTTTATCTCCCCCTATTGACCACCACCAAGATAGGTGCGTTCTATTCCGAGCATTATTCTCAATGAGGTTGCCACCATTCCGAGACCTACTCCAAGGGCTATACCTCTCTTAGAGGCCAAGTTTGGCACATCAAGTATCCATTGTGTGACATCAAGTATACCCTCGCCAAACATTTGAACTCCGATTGGCACTTGACCAAACATTACTACGATAGCTGCCAGTAGCAATACGGTTGCTTCTGCTGACCTTGCTCTAAAGGCTTTATAAGCTGCTGATGCTATATAAAATGCCAATAAGGCAAACATTGTTGCACCCATGGGCATTTGGACATTTCTAAATATCCACATATAGGGAGTTCCTTCCTGAGTTCCCCATATAAAGCCTGCGGCTGCTGTAAAATATAAACCCACTAAGGTTACTATGCTGTAATGCCAGTTTGGGGTTTTTCTTTGAATTCTTGCTGAGTGATTCATAGTCATGGACATGATGCCCAAAACTACACTGAATGGTGCTATTGCTCTTACCCAATCAAGATACCAATCAAAAAAGTCCTGCGATATCTTGTGCGGGATAAAAGTATGAGCGGCAAACAAAAAACATAGCGTGATTACTATAATCAAAGGTATTGTTCTTTTCATTTATCCTCCTATCTACTTGGGAACATATCTATTATTGCGGTCACTTGGAAAGTGCTAAAGAGGGTTCCAAAGACCAAAAATATCAGAATTAAAAATTTATAATAATCCTGAGCTTTTAAAGTGCCGAGCTGCAATGGTTGACGAGCCATATATGCTGATGCGGCATACAATTCTTCACCTATGAGTGTATAATCACAAGTGGTGATAAAGAATGGGATTTGAGTTACTGCGTCTGTGCCTGCTATCTGTATAGCTCCAGTCGCATTGCCAGTTTCGGTCATTATCAATGATTCTGCAAAGAACATTCCCATATAGAAATTCGTTGCTGTCTTTTCGCGAACCATGACGCCGTTGACACCTGCTACATAAGCAAATTGTTCTCCGGAGACAAAGAAAACATTGTTCTTGTCGAAAGAATCTGGTCGGCCTGCCTCATAATGAGCTTCACGAACTATTTCTTGGGCAATTGGGAGAACGATATTATCTCTATTGGGAACAAGTATTTTTGTGTCATACTCTGCTGCTTTTTTTGCTACTCGTCCCAAGATTGCAAGACCTGCAAGTGTTGCTACATCGCCTATACCAGACAAACCCGGACAAAACAGAATTGGTCTGCCCATTTCTGTAGCTCTACCGATTGCGTTATCTATTTCTTCTATTCCAGCTATAGGTCTGATATAAAGATCTTTTCCTTGTCTGGCTAATTTTACAAAAATAGCCACCATCAATCCGAAGATCAGAGATGCTACCAGCATGGGTATTCTTTGAGTATGGAACCAGTTTGAATGAGGTATCATAAAAATAGGCTTACCATAGTCATCTATAGTTATATCTTTTAGAGTAAATAAACCTTTACCATCAGATAAAAACATCTGATATGTAAAATATCTTCTTTCATTTTCTCGGATTCTGCGGATTGCTCTCGCTCTTGTCCTTTGATTGCTGATATTATTCACTTGATGGACATATTCGTTGTTTTGCAAGATTGTTTCCATTGTTTCCAGTCTTGTTGTAAAAAAATCAATTCTACTTTGAGCTGTATTTCTTTCTTCCTCTGTTTCTGCATTATCATATAGCTCTTGTTGCTCATCAATCGATTTTTGAATAGCTTCGAGTATTTTGGGAACTTCATCTGTAAACATTGGCACTTGAACATGCAATCTTGCCTCTTCATCCCATACTAAATCAATATTGGGGTCGACTAAAAACAAGCCTCTTTCTGCTGAATAATTGGCAACAGCTTTAGAAATATTGACTTCATAATTTATGAAATCGTTTGTTTGTCTACTAAAAAGAGGTATTCGAGTCGACATTCTAAATGAGTTATAAAAGCTCGTTCTTTTATGGATTTGGAAATTGAAATCATCAATATTGAAGCCGTGAAAAAAGAGTTGTTGAGGTCTGAGAGTTAAAATTCCTTCATCAAAAACCAATCTTTGAGTCAAGTGGTGTTCTCTATCTTCTCCATGATTGGTTCTAAACCACATTCTGACATTTAAATCTCCTGTCCCTTCTGGTAAGCCTTTTACTTTAAATAATTCATCTTGGAAAAATTCATTAACAGTAGCAAGAACACGACCATTATCGTCAGAAATTTCGAAGAATATATTACGAATCTTATAGTTGTCATTAGTTGAATACTCATAACTCATTTGTAAGTTAGTGCGTGATTCATTGAGATAAGTAACAGAAGTGATGCGAGCAAATGGTTTACCCCAAAGGAGTTCTAAATAATCTCCTCTATCATTTTTTTGGTCTCGGATAGTAATTTCATCCATAACTGGAATTGAAGAGTTATTCATTACTCTGATTTCATGTAAATCAGAAAAACTGGATAGATTTACATAGTCCATATATGACAAAACAAATTTGTATGCACTTATTGGTTCTGTGAAAGTGTAATCAAATGTATGATTTGACCAAGTATCGCGTTCTTGAGTTCCGATTATTTGATTGTCTACTATAGGGATACTTGCATAAGTTGGAGGTGTAAAAGGTTGAGGTAGGGTGAATCTCCATATCCTAGTTGCTGGCAATCTCGAGACAATCTCGCGATGAGCTGTATGGAACTCTTGAGTTCTTTCTGTGATGTATTGCTTTTTTTCTTCGCTTCCAATAGGCAAATTTGCATTCGGAACAAGACCTGCTATCCATTCCTCATAGTCATTTTGCCAGCTTGTCATTTCCGATTTCCATGCTGCGTATTCTGCTTCTCTTTCCGGTGAAACTGCATGGATAACAAAAAATCTGATATCATCCCAATAAACTGGAACATCCCATTCAAATTGGAGATTAGCATCACGAATGTCTGTTTCTGAGGTATTATCCGATATTAATACTCCATTTAAATATCGTGGAGCTTCAGGAGCATTGTCGATAGGTATGCCTGCTACAGGCTCGGCAGGTGGGAAAAATACACGCCTTTCATTTACTGCTACTACTGAGTAATAATATGTATTACCCGGTATCAGCTTTTTAGCAAGCGTTAATTGGTTGGGCTTTATTCCAGCAAAAACTCTGTCTTCATGCTCTACATGAGTAGTCTTGAAATAAAAATTGTCTTTCGGTATCACTCCCAAAATCGTATACTGATTTAGCATCGGTCCAATGATATTTACATCTCTTGGTAATGCTCGAAACAGAGGACTATCGTTGGGTTGACCTCTTTCGCGTCTTAGTCTTCCCGGAGAGGCAATATTTGTGAAAATATTGAAATTCCTATCATAAAAAGACATGGTCGGAGTCGTTACGCCTATTCGAGGATTGACTGGTAGTTCGCCTATATAAAACAAACTATCCGGCGAGACACCTCGATAAACTCGATAAGAAATGACGCGTGCTTCAAATGGAAGGGGTTCCCATTGGATACGGACACCACTACCATCATCATCTGATAGGTCAAGCACTTGTAAATTTCTCACCTTTAGTGAGTCATCATCAATCCTATGTGCTCTAGCTCCTCCAAAGAGCTGGCTTACACATAGTATCAAGATCAGCAGAAAAACGAGCATTTTACTCGTAGTTTTCAGCTTTTTAATTGCCATAATACATCTCCTTTATTCTATTTTTTTTATTCTTTACCACATACTTACTATTTTGCTTTTGTCTATTTCAGGGATTATAGGCTCCTCTTTAATTGGTTTTTCTTTTGGAGGAAATTCTTTGGGGGCTGGTTGATCTTCTATAAGTTGGTGATCCTCTTCCTGAATACCCTGCAATGTGAAATCTTCTCCTATATCTTCTGTCAAATTAGGACTAATTGCCATTTTTTCTTCTTTCAATTTATAACTCAATTTGTATTTTAAATCGTAGATTCCTTTATAATCTGGGTTCAATTGACTTACCTTCTTTAACATTTCAACACTTTTGTAATATCTACCTGATTCAAAACATATTCCCGCATAGATAAATAACATATCTATGTTGGAAGGATGGAGAGCGAGATAATATTCAAAAGCTTGTTCTGTCTGCTCAAACTCTCTAGTAAACCATGAATTTTTCATCAACTCTTTTAATGCTTTTATATTTTCTGGGTCGATTTCCAAAATTTTTAAAAAACATTCTGTAGATTCTGAATGTCTCCTTTCAAATTGTAATGCCATGCCTTTGCCTTGTAATGCCTTTATATTTTTAGGATTTTGTGCCAATACTTTATCAAAATCATCTATAGCACTACTGCATAAATTCATTGTCATATAGGAAATCCCTCTTGGTTGTGTTTTGTCTATATTTCTTTCTTCCAATATCATCGCTTCATTCAGGATATCTACTATCGTTTCTGTATCTTCTTCGACAGCTTTTTCTTCTATTTCATCAAACAATATATCTTCTTCTGATTCTTGGAGATTTATTTTCATTACTAAGGTTGCTTTCAAAAGTAAATATCTAGTGCGAAGCTCTTCGTCTTTGATGCCTTCGATATTTAGTCTTCTGATTTTTTCGTAAGCTTCTCTTACAAGTTTTTGCTCTTCAAGGCTACGGATATTATAATATAGTATCCGCATACTATCATTTGCCATTTCTGAATATACATCAATTTGTTCCCATTTTTGATGACTATAATAGTATAATATCAGTTTTAAGAGGCTCTCTTCATCATTGGGATTTTCTACTACCATTGCTTTCAATTCCGCTTCCAATTGCTCATTTAACAAGTCCAAGCCATCTTTGTCTTCAAAATGAAGAGTATCTTCTTCTTTTTCGATGAGCATACTTTCATTTTCGGTAAATATTCCTTCTAAGCCTTTTTTTATGCTTATAATGCTATCGTAAGCTAGTAATACTTTTCCTTTGTTTTTTGTGATGTGCGTCAGTAGCTCATACATAGACAATTTTCTATTCTGAGGATCAGTAAAATTTATATTTAAAAATGACTTACGAATCAAGAAGCAATAAGGTAATACATAGTCTACGAGCCTGTTATGTCCGACAAATGCATAATTTAGTTGAAATGCTATTCTTTCAAAATCTGCGTCTTCTGTTGTTTTTACACGAAATTTCACTTGTTGTAAATGAACCTGATCATCAAGAATCAGAGGAGCTACAATTCCTATATTGGTATTGTTTTTTATATGATTTAATAAAATGTTGCCTATTTGTGGTGAAAATTCAAAAGCTGGATGTAAGAATAATAAAAAGTCTGTTTTAATTCTATCTCTTTCTTCCATGATTGCTAAGAAACAATTGTCCTGATATGAGCTTATCAAAGGAAATTGTGGTCCAAATCTATTTTCTATTACTTTGCATTCTCGTTTTGATTTTCTCCTATTACCTGATTTTTTTCTGTCATCAGGATTATTTATCGGTAAATCATTTAAATACAATACTGTCAAGTCTGGTTCAAATCTTTCTGATAGTAGGTATAATGCCGATTTTACAACTCTTTCTGTTGAAGAACCATCTCTAATTGATACAAAATGCTGGGCAATTTCAAAATTTGGAGTATTGGGACTTTCTGATAAAGTTTTCTGTATCAAACTTGGTAATGCCTCTATATTTTGAAATCTTTCGCCTACATCACGATATATCCATTCTAAATCGCTTTCATTGTAGTTGATATATGATTTTTGACGAGGTGAATCAAACAATAAAACGGGTTTATTTAAGGATAAAAATTCATAAATAACTGATGATACATCTGATATCAATAGATCAGATACAAAATATATTTCGTCAGTATCATAATTTTCAGCTATATAAATATCGCGACCTTTTTTATCTTTCATTTCTTCTTTTATCTGTAAAGAGGAATATTCATTTAAAAGATTGTGTTTTTTTTGTTTAATTTCGACTATTTCATGCTGATCTTCTGGATAATCATTCTTATCCAAACTCTCTTCATCTTTAATAGTTTTCCTATTCTTTACTCTACCTATATGCGGTGACAAGGCGTGATCAAGTTCAGTTTTTCCATCTCTTAACATCGTAAACTGGATCAATATTTCATCATCGCTTACACCATGAAGCTTGACTATGAGATTTATATCTTCTGGAAATATTTCTTTAAGATTGTGTATCTTTAAATAGGTGAGTATACTAAACTCTTCATTGAAGGTTGGAGCTAGTAATACAGTCTTTTTATTCGGATTTAAATTAAATTTTTGGAGTAATTTTTCTTTATCTAATGTATTATTAAAACAATTATCTAATTTAGGTAAACCTGTAACTGCTATCGGCTTAAACACTTGCTTCTCAAGCCGTTTTTTGTGGATTACACCCGGTACGCATAACAAATCAGCAGAATTTTCTCTTTGACTTATCTTGTTTTCACTAAAAAACCAACCTTTACATATTGTTCCATGACCTATATTCACTATCTTTCCAAGACCTTCCACATATTGATATGAAAAATCTGCTATGAATGTGATGTGAGGTTTCCAATTCCACGGATTAGCTATTATTTCTACTGGAAAATTTATATTTTTCTTAATTAAAATTTTGACATTTTTTAAGAAAGGAGCATAGACATTTATTTCTCCTAAATTATTCTTATGTATATATAAAATCAATGGCTTTAACAAAGCGATGTGGAAATCTCTTTCCAAGAAAAACAAAAACCTTAATCTATCCTGATCCACTTAGCCTCCAAAATTATTCAAAATGATTAATTTTTTTTACCCTGCATTTTAGTCAACAGAAAAATACATTTTCGGGTATGATTTTTTTTGTTGCATATATCTTACATATAATGATTTATTAATGTATTGAAAAATAGTTAGATATGATTATAAAGCGTTGATTAAGATGTTTGTTTATCTAGATAAACAATTCATGGTAATTAATTTATCAATAGTTTTATAAAAAATCCTATATTTTAAAAAAAAATACAGGATTTTTTATTTTTATTTGTTTTATATTGTGTCCTAGAGTTATCTAAGAAAAATTAATAACAAGGAATGAAGATATATGTTTATAGAGAAAGAAAATAAAAATTTCTATAATAGGCTACTAAAAAAATATTTTTCCATATTTTTATTTTTTAAAATAATATTTTTTTTAAGTTGCGGGCAAAATAACAATGATAGACCTGCAAATATGGAGGAAATACACAGAGAAAGAGGTATTCCTGTGCGGGTTCAAGAAATTGAGTTAACTGAGTTTATTGTTGATTTAGAATACCAAACAACTGTTAATGGTATTAGAGAAACAAGAGTTTATGCTAGCATTACTGACAGGGTGGAATCTGTAAATGCTCGTATTGGACAACAAGTCACTACTGAGGAGATAATTATTCAATTTCCTCAAGATAATCCACAAGTGAATTATTTTCAAGCTCAAGCTGCTTTTCAAATGGCTGAGGTTTCTTTGGATAGAACTAGATCTCTTTATGAAACTAGAGGGGTTACACAACATGAACTTGATGGTTATGAAACTCAGTTTCGAGTAGCTGAAGCAAATTGGATTGCAGCTCAACAAGCTGTAAATGTTAGAGCTCCTTTTGCAGGCATGATTACAGATATTGATGTCCGTCAAATGCAAAGAGTTATTCCGGGTGACTATCTATTTACAGTTTCTCAACTTAATAGATTGCATGGTAGAATATGGATTTCTGCTAGTGACATCAACGAGATTCCTCAAAACGCAAGAGTAATTTTCAAAAGAGATGGTGTCGAAAAAATTGGTAGAGTTACAAGCATTGCTATGACATTAAATCCTGTTCAAAACGCATTTGCAGCTGATATTGAGATAGATAACGCTGATTTTGCTATTAGAGGAGGCGTTACGGGGTCGGCAAGTATTGTCATTTATCGAAATGAGTTTGCTATATCAGTGCCTCGTAGTGTTGTTTTAAAAGATACTGAGGGTCAAGATTATGTCTATGTATCTGAAAATGAAGTTGCTATAAGAAAAAATGTAACAATCGGTAATCAATCTGAATTAAATTTTGAGATTATTGATGGGCTAACACCCGGTGATATGCTTATAATTCAAGGATTGTCGTTGTTGAGAGATGGAGCTAGAGTCAGAGAGCTGAATTGATATAGTTTTATTGGTGGATGTAACTGAAATTAATGCGTCAGAAGAGGATGCTGTTTGGCTCTGGGCTGTGGAAATTCAAGGCGAGTGGATAAGTTTGAGGGGAGCTTGGAATGATATTCTGAGCTGGATACTGATTAACAAAAAAAACGAAAATAAAAATATATAGAGGAGATAATTATGTTTGATAACTTACTTAAAAAACTCAAACAACTATTACAGCAAAAAGCAAAGAAAGCTGGCAAAACCGTTAGTGACAAAGCCAAAAAGAAAGTAGACCAGACCCAAAAAAATGTCGAAAAGAAGATTCAACAAAAGTCCAACCAAGTCAAACAAAAGGTTGAAAAGTCCATATCGAAACTCGAAACTAAAGTCGATGAAAAGATTGGTAAAGTTGAACAGAAAATTGATGAAAAACTCAATTTAGAAACCACAGAACAACCCACTGTAGACCCAGAATTCGCAGCTACAAAGCTGAATTTCTATGAACAAGACTTGAAAGAGCTTGATGTTTCTGCTTATGCTCTACTAAAAAGATTGGATTGTGGTGTAAATGAATTGACCACACTTGATGTGACTCAAAACACACAATTGGAAGCATTGGATTGTAGAACAAATCAAATAGCTGCACTTGATGTGAGTAAAAATTTGGCATTAATAGAGTTGCGTTGCGAAAATAATCAGCTTACAGCTTTGGATGTAAGTGCAAATACTATGTTAAATGAGCTGTTTTGTGCTCAAAATCAACTGTCAACTCTTGATTTGAGTAAAAACCCTGCTCTAAAAAGAATGATTTGCACAATGAACAAGCTGACATCATTGGACTTTAGCAATAACCCCAAAGTGAATGAAATCTTTGTCCAGGCAAATGAATTTTCTGCTGAAGCTCTGAATGCCTTGTTTACATCACTGCCTGAAGCTGCAGGGGATATATATATTGCAGACAATCCGGGAACAGATGATTGTGATATAAGTATCGCAGAATCAAAAAAATGGACAGTAGATGAAGAATACGGGGAAATTCCAGAGGATTGAGAAAGCATTTTTTTAACACAGAGATTTTTTGAGAAGGCACAGAGCTCACAGAGATATTGGTTGATGTTATTGTCTTCAATAACTGGTGAAAAATGGTTTAATAGTCTGATGACACGAAAATAGATAAATTAATTTACCTTACACATATCGAAGATATGTGACTCTTTATAGAAAAGACGATACACCCAGTCCCTCCCCTCACACACCACGAGCGGTGTGTGAGGGGAGGGGGGATCTGGGGAGGCATCCTTTTCTATAAAGAGTCACACAACTTCGTGGTGTGCAAGGAATGATAATTTATTTTCATTAAGGAGTATATATATGAAAAAGATAGGTTTGATATTACTTACCGCCTTTTATGTTTCAATTGACGGAGTGTTGTTTTATAGAGAAAATACAAGCTTACTCCTGATGCAATATCCGAGTGGTAAACGTGATGAAATCTATACAGCTCCAGATGGAGTTGTTACAATCGCTTTTAGTGCTTTTAAGGATAATTCTCACATTGTTTCAGCGCACCTACCCAGAAGCCTGAATGTAATAGGTAGTTTGGCTTTTGCTGACTGTCAATCTCTAACCTCCATATCCTTTGGAGGTGATATAGAACATACAGGAATAGACGCTTTTGAAAGCACAAACCTGACAAAGCTAATGATTGGCTCTGACCCTGAATATCAAGGTGAAGATAAAGGAACTTATCTCTTGATAGATGGTGATTGGGTAAAGCATGATTGAGTTTCGTAGTATTAATATCCAATTGGCTTTAGAGTAGATAAATGAAAAAAACTATTTTATTTTTACTTGTAGCTGTGATGATAACGGTTACAAGCTTAAGTAGCGACATTTCCCAAGGGGGCTATGTAGGTCAAACCGTTAGTGACTTTATTTCAAATTTTGAAAGCCTTTTCAATGTCGTAAATGGAGTCATTAGTTTGAATGGTAACGATTACCAGACTTATGATGTTTTTGAAAATGACGATTTGTTATTTCAGGTCGGACCATTTCCCTCATACTACGATGATAAGACTTTAACAAGAATATGGATTTATAGTCCGCAGATAAAAACAGAAAAAGGGATAGGTATAGGCAATACTTATGCTGAAATGAAAACTCAATACACAGATATTTATTCAAGTTTTGAAGGTGGAATGGGGTTATGGATAGAAGGTCTTTCTGCATTTTTTAGCATGGGCGGAGAAGTTCCCGAAAACTATACTTGGGAAGATATCCCAGAAAATTTTACCATCCAACAAATAACTTTAGTTGATAACGATGTCATGATAACAACGGACAAACGGATAATGAAAAAGGAATCTTTTGAAATAATAGATACACAAACATTCGGAACCGAAGTTTCACATAAGACAAACATCAAAACTGCTGAAGACTTGATGCGTCTTTACTATACTTATGAAGAGAGCGAAGAAGGAAATCAAAAACTGTCTATTGAAACCGTTGACCTTAGTGATGGAAGATATGAAGTTACCCTCATTCATGAAGGTTTGTTGGACGACTCGATGTATGCAGTGAAAATTGTGATGACTGCCAGTCAAATAGGAACAACATGGACAGTAGAGGAAATAAAACGAAACTGGAAATGCCGACAAGGTAGAGGACATCAAAACTGGGGGATAGAGCTATGCCGTTAAAGTTGTCCGTAGTGGTGGAGCTTGCCTCCGTCCATAAATAAGGAGTGGATATATGAAAAGATTAGGTTTATTTATATTTATCGCCATGGTGATAGCGACACTTAGTTGTAATAGCGATAAAAAAGTAGAAAGTGGCAGTATCTATATCGGGCAGCCAATAGAGGATTTTATCTCCATTTTTGAACAACAGTACAATCTTGAAAAAGGAGCAATTTATTTAGAAGGCAGTCCTTATGACGCTTACCATGTATTTGAGAACGATGAAGATATGTTTGCCGTAGAACTACTCTATCCAGATTATCCGCCTTATGTTTACCGGATATGGATTTATAGTCCACAGATAAAAACCGAAAAAGGCATTGGCGTTGGTTCTACTTATGGCGAGATGAAGTCCATGTATAACATTTCCTCTGTTAGTAATGTTATTGGAACTCATGTTTGGATAGAGGAACTTTCTGCTACTTTCATCATGACAGTTGATTTTCAACCTGATTTTGACTGGGGAAGGTTAGATATAGAAACTATGCCCGAAAGTGCGACCATACAGGCAATAATGTTATGGAGCGATGATGTCATACTAACAACTGACAAACGCATCATAGCGAGAAATACTTTTGAAACTGCCGATGCAATAGTATTGACTACGGAAACGGCAACTGGTGTAATGACTATGACTACCGTTTCCGATTGGGTAAGCATTTCGATTGGTGGTTCGGGAACTGTAACAATAGACTGGGGCGACGGCTCAGAGGTTGAAACTGGTGAACTTATACCTACTCCAGATGGATTCCCTCCTGAGTTGAATGCCAGTTGGTATCAGCGATTATATCCTGATGCTTCAGCCCGAAATATAACAATAATAGGCGAGGATATTACTTTTTTTGCTTGCTACCAAAATCAATTAACACAATTGGATGTTAGTCAAAACACTGCATTGCAAATTTTGATTAGCTCAGAAAATCAATTAACTGCGATGGACTTTAGCCGAAACACAGAGTTGAAATATGTGAAGTGTATCGATAACAAATTTACAGCTGAGGCTTTGAACGCTCTATTTACATCGCTGCTTGGCAATGAAAGCGGTGAGATATTCATAGATGGCAATCCCGGCTCTGCCGAATGCGACCCCGCAATAGCAGAAGTAAGAGGCTGGACAGTAAGTGGCTTTACAGGCACTCGACAATATACTCCGATACAGATGGATGAATTTGCATACTGGTTTAAAATGTCAAAAGATGATATAATAGCTTTCATGGATATTGCATACTCTGATGAAGGTTATGAAATCGTGTATTACACAGAAGACCTTTTGGAAGGATACTTTTTTGAAAGTGCTGGGATGACATTTATGTTTGATGGCATAGAAGTAGAATGGATAATACCACCCCTAGAGTTTTTTGGGGTTAATGAAAACATGATATTTGAGCAGATTGAAGCGATATATGGACCAGGCACAAGAGACTCATATTTTATGGAACAGGCAGGTGGAGATATTTATACTCTCACTTATGAAGCTGAAAATCATACAATTGAATTTACATCAAGCTCAGAAAACGGTGCCAATCCTATTATCCGCTGCTATAAAAAATAAACGAATGTAATGTGGTGTAAAAGTTTGAAACCAAAATCAAATAGAGAGGTTAATTATTTATGAAAAGATTAGGTTTATTTATATTACCCTTAGTTTTGTTAGTAGTTTTAGGATGTAGTGCAAATCCTCCGCAAATAGCAAATGAAGAAAGTGCAATTGTAGACCCGATTTCCAATCGGCAAGCAGAATCTTTTCTAACAGGTCGTTGGATAAGTACACCAGATTTAAATAGCGACCTAGTTCTCGACATTATGCAATCTGGTGAGGATTATACATATAGATTTCAAGTAAAAAGTCATATTTATGAAGGGGAAGTTACCGTTTATCATGATGGTATTCTACTGGAGGGTATACCTTGGGTATCAAATCTCGGAGACACTATGGGTGTTGATGACCCTGAAGAAATCCCTACTTATGGGATTGATTTTGTTTTTGAAAATGGAAACTTACTCATGCAAAATCACGGCAATGCAATGAATTACTATGTAAAAATTGATTGCGATGAAAGATTTATAACCCTTGTAAAAGAAACAACTCAGGCGAATACACAAGTCGAAATGTCTGAAACAATCGAGATTGGAAAATTACAAATAAGAGACGAAGTGTATTATTTTCACGATATACCTTATAGCGGAGTAGTTTTAGGAGCCAGTCATATTATCCCTGAATATGCAGACCAGTCCAGCGAGATAGAAACTTATGAAATGTCAGAAGGTTTATTTCATGGCAAATATGAATTGATTGCTCCCGGTCGGGATATTCGAGGAAACTACAGATATGGTAAAAAACATGGTGAATGGCGGTTTATGGAGGATTATGCAGAAAATGTCGCAAATATACGCCATGAAATCTGGCAAGACGGAATACGAGAGGGGGAATGGCTACATTTTACTTATTATTATTCAACAGATTCCCAAGAGCATTATAAAACAGAAGTCTGGGAAAATGGGTCGTTGGTTGGAGGTTGGACACTCGGGGATAGATTTGACGATGAGCTTGATGACCATATTTTAGTAACCGAAGACGATTGGGAAGGTATGAGATACGAAATAACAATACAAGTAGATGGACAACCACAAAAAAAGGTAACAATGGAACAATACTTTGAATATCTGGATAAATATCATTTCATCCCCACCGTTATTCAGGAATGCGTTTTTCCCAACGCTACCTTTGGGGATGTTTATCACATCGTTAATAAAAGAAACTTGCATTATTTACAGAGTGATATACCGCTCACTGACTTTATATTTTCTTATAATTACGGTAGCATAACGGTAACTTATGAATATAAATCAGAAAAGCACCTCTTTATTGAGATGCTTTGGGTTCACTCTGGGGGTGGCTTTATTGTAGAAATCATCGAAATGGAAAATGAGACAGTATCTAAATTGTCGATGTTTGCACCATAAAATGAATAAAAAGGCATAAATGATGAAACTACAAATCATTGATGATACAAGCAATCAATTGCTTTTTGGGATAGAAAAGCTTATTGAACGAACAAGCGCGAATGTAGCCATATATTTAAACACTAAAATAAGCAGTTTGTATTGGTCTATAGGTAATTACATTGCTACAGAGATGCAGTATGAAACTTACTCACGGCATGGTCAACAAATTCTTGCGACGCTGTCGCAAAGATTGACCGAGAGGTTTGGAAAAGGTTACACCTATTCCGCTTTGACAAGAATGATTAAAGTTGCCGAAGTTTATGATGAAGAAATGTTTGCGACACTGTCGCAAACATTAAGTTGGAGCCATTTTATAGAGCTTGTTTCTATTGACTTGGTTGCACGAATCACTGAAAAACTTGGAGAGATAGGAGGCTCTGGAGAATATTGTCGTAATCTGTGTTTTCGGAAAATTACCGATATAAATACCGATAACTAAAAATAAGGATTAGAAATATGAAAAAAATAAGTATGTTTTTAATCGCCACACTGATGATAGCGGTGTTTGGCTGTGGGGGAGGCAATGCAAACAACGGAAAGGAAATAGATGAAGTGCAATCTGTCAGTTTGGTAGGAAATTGGACAACAGTAGGTTGGGCTGAGGACAACGAACCGATGAGGACAATAGAATCGTATCTACAGGGTGGACTGCACATTGATGACCTTAACATACCATATTTGCTAATAAAAGAAGATAACACATTTAGGTTCAATACATCGGTATCTTCAACTACTGGGAATATAATTGAGATTGGACTGAATGAATACATAACGATAGGAACTCATTTTGATGAATCAGATACTTCTTATGAAGAGGAATCAAGATTGCAATATGACCCACAAAGTTGGTTGCTGAGACATACTACCTTGTATGGTGAAGTAAAGTCTCATGTTTTTCTCAGAAGAGAAACTGCAGATAGGGCAGTCGCAACAGAAACAATGACCATGACCACTGACATCACCGAAATAACAATAATGCTTGCAGGCGAAGGCAAGACAACGATTGATTGGGGTGACGGAACAGTGATTGAAACAGACGAACTTGAGGAATTTAACTCCTACTCTTTTGAGGGTGCACAGGAATATCGGCATGTATGCATCAGTAGTTCTGTACGCACAATAACCATCACTGGAGCAGTCACGATGTTACGATGTATCAATGCAGGTCTGACCGAAATTGATGTTAGTCAAAATCCTGTGTTAATGTATCTGTATTGTAGCGACAATCAATTAAGCGCATTGGATGTGAGCCATAATAATTCACTCGTAGATTTGGATGTTTCCAACAATCAATTAAGCGCATTGGATGTGAGCCGCAATACAGAACTTTTGGATTTACGTTGTAGTGCTAATCAATTGAGGGCATTGGATGTCAGTAATAATACTGCGTTATATTATTTCTATTGCATTGATAATCAATTAAGGGCTTTGAACCTGAAAAATAATACTGCTTTGCATGGCGTAGATATTTCAAACAATATGTTCACAGCCACCGAATTGAACGCCTTGTTTGAAACCCTGCACAACGAGCGTATAATGGGTGAAGGAATGATTACGCAATGGATACGCATTGGTGGTAATCCGGGTACTACCGACAGCGACCAGTCTATAGTCAACGACAAAGGTTGGACAGTGGAAGGTTTTGCGGAAACATAGATTAAAATAAAAATATGAAATCGATAAAAAGGTAAAAAAAAGAAATGTCAAAAAAAGACAAAATCACAGTTCAAGGCAGTGAAATTACAGTTATTTCTGTCAATGGTAATGATTATATCTCATTGACAGATATGGCAAAATCTAAAGAGGGTGTGGGGCGAGCTGCAGATATAATTAAAAATTGGTTACGAACTCGGACTACTCTTGAATTTCTTGGAACTTGGGAAGAACTATATAATCCAAACTTTAAAGTGGTCGAATTTGACCACTTTAAAATGCAGGCAGGTTTACCGAGTTTTGTAATAAGTATAAGCGAATGGGTAGATAAAACCAATGCCATTGGAATCTATGTGAAAAATGGAAAATACGGTGGAACTTACGCTCATAAAGATATTGCTTTTGAGTTTGGTGCGGCTATTAGTGCAGTTTTTAGATTGTTTTTGATAAAAGAATTCCAACGTCTCAAAGAAGAAGAACAAAGCACCAAATCGCTGGAATGGAACCTGCAAAGGACACTCTCAAAAATAAATTATCGTATTCACACAGACGCAATCAAAGAACATATTGTTCCAAAGATAGTAACCAAAGAGCAAGTAAATTATGCCTATGCAAATGAAGCGGACCTTTTGAATGTAGCTCTGTTTGGCAAAACAGCAAAAGAGTGGAGAGACGAAAACCCAGAAGAAAAAGGTAATATGAGAGATTTTGCTACATTGGAACAACTTGTGGTGCTATCAAACATGGAAAGTATAAATGCCTTACTTATCAGACAGGAATTATCACAATCAGAGCGTCTTTTACAGCTCAACAATGTGGCTATTACTCAAATGCGGTCATTGATTGAAAATAAAAAGATGAAATTGTTAAAATAATTAAAGGAATAACCAAATTGAAAAAAATACCTATTTTTTTAACATTCGCATTGATGATAATGGTTTTGGGATGCGGAGGCAAAGGTATCGAAAGCAGCAATGAAGCAGATAGCTACAGTGTAATGACCATGACCACGAGCGTCCAGATGATAAGGTTTGAGTTGCAAGGGTCTGGAACTGTTACAATTGACTGGAGTGACGGCTCGGAATCTGTAAATTGGGAATTTATAGATAATAACTGGACAATGTTTACACACGAGTTTACTGATGCAACTCCCCGAACCATAACAATAACAGGAGACAATATTACAGGCTTGAATTGTATTCGTAGTGGGCTAACATCATTGGATGTGAGCCGAAACACTGCACTGACAGTGTTGTTTTGCTCGTATAATCTCTTGACGGCACTAGATGTCAGTCAAAATGTCTCTTTGACTATACTAGGTTGCAGTAATAATGAAATAACAGCTTTGGACCTCAGTCAAGTTGCAGCGTTGATTAGTTTGGACTGCGGATATAATCAATTAACCGAATTGGATGTCAGTCGAAATATAGCATTGAATGATGAATTACATTTCTCTTATAATCAACTAACAGCTGATGCTTTGAATGCCTTGTTTTCAACGCTTCACAGTAATGATTTTACAAAAAAAGAAATACACATTGGCGGTAATCCCGGCTCTGCCGACTGCGACCCGTCAATAGCCGAAGCGAAAGGCTGGACTGTGGAAGGTTTTGAAGGCTTGCACTTGGATAAAGTCGAAGTCGACCAAGTAATATCTATGACCACCCGCCACGATGCTCTTAATTTACATCTGCAAGGAAGCGGCAGGGTAACAATTGATTGGGGCGACGAATCGACAATAATAACGCTTAATGATGGATGGACAGAATTTAACCACGATTTTATCAAATCAAGTCTACGAACTATTACAATAACAGGCGAAAATATTACAGGTTTAGAATGTGCGCACAATGACTTAATATCATTGGACTTGAGCCGAAGTACTGCTCTAACACATTTGGGTTGCAGCGAAAATCAATTAACAGCATTGGACATAAGTCAAAACACTGCGCTTGCTCACTTGAATTGCCACAGTAATCAATTAACAGCTTTGGACTTAAGTCGAAATACTGTGTTGACATATATTTCCGCAGGTTTTAATCCATTAACAGCCGTTGCGTTGAATGGTTTATTCAATAGTTTGCACAGCAATGACTTTGAAAAATTCATTTACATTATTGATTGTCCAGGCACTGCTGACAGTAACAAATCGTAATTCTGCGAGCAAGCTCTTGAACCGACTTCGTGATATTCATAAGGAAAATGATTTAATTCATACATGGTTGAAGAAAAGGGTTTATACATTCTCCATTTTCCATTTTCTCTATACCCTCTGTGTTAAAAGAAAAAAACTCAAAATAAAGGAGTAAATAAATGAAAAAATTCACAAACACAATTTGTTTGGTGGTTTTACTAATGGTGTTATTGAGCTGTAGCACCTTACGAAATAAAGAAATTAACTACTATGAAAATGTTTTTCAAGAAGTGATGGAAATTACCCAAAGACACATTGATTTGTGGGATGTAGATTTGTATGGTTCTATACTTTTAGTTGACCCACAAACCAAGCATATTTATGCAAATGAACCAGATTTATTTGGTGTTTTAGGTTCAGATAAAACGCTTTATACTGGGATATTACCTGATGATGTGCCTATTGCAAACACAGCGATAGAATGGAGTGAGAAAAGATGGGCAATGGTAATGTTGCCTCTTCCAATAGATAAATACGAGAGGCTCACATTGATAGTTCACGAGCTATTTCATCGTGAGCAAGCAACTCTTGGCTTTGAAGCAAACAATCCAGAAGATAACTCTCAACTTGCCAAAAAAGAAGGTAGGGTTTACCTTCGACTGGAAATGGAAGCCTTGAAACAATCTGTCTTGTCCTTATTAAGTGATGATAACTCTATTCAAAATGACATCGAAACAAACCAACACCTGACAAATGCATTTCTATTTCGAAAGTATCGTCAATCTCTTTATCCAGAAGCAGAATATAATGAAAATCTTTTAGAACTCAATGAGGGTGTAGCAGAATGGACAGGTTTGATGATAAGCGAGAGAGATAATAAACAATTGAGATTATACTTTGAAAAAGGTATTTCTGATTTTCAAAACATGCCATCTTTTGTCCGTTCATTCGCATACTATACTATACCTGCTTATGGGTATTTACTTTCTCAAAAAGATGATAGTTGGAATAAGAATATCACCAATACAACAAATCTGATTGAATATTTTATATCTGCCTTTGCGATAAATATTCCAAATGATTTACAAAATACTGTTGAAGAAATTATTGACCTCTACAACGGTTTATCTATAATACATGAAGAATCTATAAGAGAGGCAGAAAATGAAGCACTGATTGCACACTATAAAAATATATTTATAGAATCATCACCTTTTGAACTGCATTTTGTAGATATGAATATTGTGTTTGACCCAAGAAACCTTTTCCCGCTCGAAGATTTTGGGACTGTTTATCCCACTATCACAGTGATTGATGTCTGGGGAACTCTAACAGTCGAAAATGGAGCATTACTGAGTAAACTTTGGGACAAGATAAGTCTATCCACTCCTATTGAAATACAAGGTACTACTGTCTTAGGTGATGGGTGGATACTCGAATTGACAGACGAATACATCATTGAAAAAGATGAGATAAGTAAAAAATATCATATTTATCAATTATAAAAAAGGGTTAGAAATATTTATAGTGCCAACATAAATTGGCATAAAGGAGTAAATAAATGAAAAATAAAGTTTTGTTGTTTCTTGTAGTATTGCTGATAACAGTGGCAGGATACAATTATGGCTTAAGCAATGAAATTGTAGCAGAAATCTCTGATTTCCCAGTGGATGATACTATTTTTGAGGAATGGTTAAAAAACAGTTATTTTGTATCAGAAAATGATTGGGAGGTAAAATAACACGAAAATAGATAAATTAATTTACCTTACACATATCGAAGATATGTGACTCTTCATAGAAAAGACGATACACCCAGTCCCTCCCCTCACACACCGCGAGCGATGTGTGAGGGGAGGGGGGATCTGGGGAGGCATCCTTTTCTATAAAGAGTCACACAACTTCGTGGTGTGCAAGGAATGACAATTTATTTTCATTAAGGAGTATATATATGAAAAAGATAGGTTTAATGTTACTTACCACCTTAGACAAACATCAAAACTGGGGGATAGAGCTATGCCGTTAAAGGTGTCCGTAGTGGTGGAGCTTGCCTCCATTCATTAAAAAGGAGTAGATATATAAAAAAAATGATATATATTTTTTTTATCACTTAGCTTGAATATGAGGAAAATTATAAATGCTTAAGAAAAAAAGTTTATATGTAGTAGCAGTTCCTATAGGTAATCTCAGAGATTTTACATTTCGAGCAGTAGAGATACTCAGAAATGCTGATCTGGTGATTGGTGAGGAAAAGTCAACAACCGAAAGAATACTAAAAAATATAGAAACCCTAATATATTCCACTAATGATGAGCCTAAAATAAAAAAGCCAGAAATAGTCATATTAAATGAACATAACGAGCTGGATAAGGCTTTTGAAGTAATGAAATATGTAGTAGAAAATAATTTTTCAGCCGCTTTAATTTCTGAAGCCGGAACTCCTTGCATAGCTGATCCGGGAGTATTATTAGTAGAATTATTTCATCAAAACAATTTACCTGTAATACCTATTCCTGGTGTTTCATCATTAACTACGGCATTGATGGTATCTGGAAAAATAGATCTAATAAAAGAGTCTAATTTTGATAATCTGAAAACTAGCTCAAATAAAGACAAGGAATATTGGAAAAGACATAAAAACACCCTAAAACCAGATTTTGAACAAGGAATATTTAAATATGTTGGTTTTCTTTCTCAAAAGAGGGAAACAAGGCAAAATGAGCTAAAGATACTCAATAAAGAAAAAATCCCTTTAGTTATATTAGAGACCCCTTATCGAATGAAACAACTTTTAAAAGACATATACGATATATGCGGCAGTAACAAGAGATTGGTATTTACATACAAACTTACACAAGCAGATGAAATGATAATAAAATCGAATATAACAGAAGTAATAAAAAGAACAGAAAATTTGAATAAAGGTGAGTTTTTGATTATTTTATTACCATGAGTGTTTATGTAATTCACTATTTTGTTATTAGTTAGTATACCTGATAAGAATTTTCAAATAATCGACCAATATTTTTTTTTGGTCGAAAAGAAAAAAAGTTGAAACATAATTTTATAAAGATAGTTTAAGAGTTAAAGGAAGTATTAATGAATCAAGTAAAGATTGATACAATATTAGAAGCTGCGAACAAAATATTTGTTCGTTATGGTTATCAAAAAACATCAATGGATGACATCGCGCGTGAAGCAATGATCGGAAAAGGGACAATATACCATTATTTTTCATCTAAAGAAGATATTTTTGTAGCAATACTACAAGACATTCATAAAGACATGAACACGAAACTAAAAAAAAAGATAAAGAAAGCCAAAACATTTGAAGATAAATTTAAAATATTTCTTACAGAACCAATCTCACATTTTGTGTCAAACCATCAATTAATAATGCAAGTATTAAATGAAGATTCCCCTGTTTTTTTAAAGAAATTAATGGATTTCAAGATGGATGTCCATACCAATTTTATCAATGAACTTAAATCAATATTTAATTTTGGGTTAGATCATGGAGTATTTAAACAGAGTTATGTAAAGGAAATAGATAAAGTAATAGAGTTCATATTCAGATGGATTTTTTTAGGTGGTGAACATGTAAAAATTAATATAACAGAAGATAAAATAGATGAGATAAAACATGATTATCAATTGTTTTTAGATATACTTTTGAATGGTCTCATTTTGAAGGAGGAAGTATTTTGAAAATACTTATATTATTTTTGTTGTTGAGTATGGGAATAGGAGGCATCATAGCAGAAACATCCCCTTCCCTCTCCCCCATTTCTTCAAATACTGGGGTAGGATTGTCTCTCACAACAGCAGTTGAGATGGCAGTATCCAACAACTATGAATTGCGAATGTCTCAAGAAGATGTCAGCATAGCGGAGCAAAACTACAATGAGGTTCGTGGTCAATTATTCCCTCAGATTAATCTAAACGCTAGTTATAGTTTGACAAAAAATCGTTTGCCGAGTTCAGCAATACCGGCAAGTTTTTCGATATTTGATAGTCTGGAAAACCCCATTAGCGATAATGAAGAGAAAATTGCTCAATCAGTGGATTATATCATTGGTAATATGATTCCATCAAGCAGGGATCGAGAAGAAACAGCCCTTGCAGGTCAACTAGCCTTGACTCAACCGATATTTTTGGGTGGACAGCTATTTCATGGACTTCGTGTCTTGGACAGAGTCAAGACATTACAAGAAAGACGTTATGAATTAGAATTGCAAAATATGATAGTTACAGTAGTGAATGCATATTATGATCTTTATCTAGCAAAAGAAGGGTTGGCAATTCAAAGACAGGCATTGGAAAACGCAGAAATGCACTTATCAAGAGTAGAAAACCTATTTTCACAAGGATTGGTATCAGAGTTTGACAAACTCAGAGCAGAGTTGGAAGTATCAAGATTAGTGCCAGAGGTATTGACTTATGAAAATTTAGAAAACCTAGCAGAAGAAAATTTCAATCGAATCACAGGTTTTACTGGAAATGTATATCTGAATCCCATATTAGAAGAAAAAGCATTGTCATTCTCTAGATTTGAAATCAGTCTTGATGAGGCTTTAATTTCAGCGAACGAAAATCGAATAGAACTATATTTGATAAATTTAATGACCGATATTTATCAAGTTCAGTTTGATGCAGAAAAGATAAATTTTGCTCCGAATCTATTGTTGACTGCAGATGTCACGAAATATTCATCAAAAACAGGGACATATAGTATAAATAACGATGATTTTGGGACAATGGGTTCAGTTGGCTTGGTTTTTCAAATGCCAATATTTACAGGATTGAGCAATACATCAAAGCGTCTGCGTGCGAGACATGAGCTACGGAGAGCGGAGTATGATGCATCTAACACAACTGATTTGATAAATCTTGAAGTCCGCCAAACATGGCAATCTTTTTCAACAAGTAAAAAATATCTCGAAGTTCAAGAAATGAATCTCAATCTTGCGGAAAGAGCGTTAACAATAGCTGATGCAAGATTTGAGCACCAAGCAGGTATTCAATTAGAAGTATTTGATGCTCAAATACAATACAATGCAGCTCAGATAGCACTAGCTCAAGCAAGAATCAGAATAATAAAGGATTATTTTGCTTTAAATAAAGCCTTAGGAAACAATCTAAATCAAATGATAGGAGAACTATAAAATGTCAATAGACAAAAAACAAACCCCAAATCAAAACTCTTTGAATGTTAATTCGATAGCAAAATCAATGTTAATGGACAAGTTGTCCTTATCATTGTTTCATTCAGGAGAACTTTTTATGAAATTTTCAATTTTTACAGTCTTAGCATTAGTATTATTACTGGCAGCCTGCGGTTCAAAAAACGAAGAACAACCTGCCAATATGGAAGAAATCCATAGAGAACAAGGTGTTCCGGTCCGCATTCAAATCGTAGAACATACAGAATTTGTTCAGGAATTAGACTATACGATGTCAGTTCAAGGAATTAGAGAAACCAGAGTATACTCAAATATCGCAGACCAAGTCCAAAGTATCAATGCGAGATTAGGTGAAGTGGTAGAACAAGACCAAATCATCATAAATTTTCCGAGAGATAATGTTCAAGCGAGTTATTTTCAAGCACAAGCAGCTTATGAGTTAGCAGAACAGACAGTGACCAGGATGAGGAGTTTATATGAGACTGGTGGTGTTTCACGACAAGATTTAGATGGAGCGGAGACTCAGTTTAGAGTAGCAGAAGCAAACTGGGATGCTGTTCAACAAGCAGTCAATGTCCGCGCACCATTTCGTGGGATGATAACAGATATCGATGTTCGTGAAATGCAAAGAGTAACCCCTGGTGGCTATCTGTTCACTATTTCTCAAAATAATATTCTTCATGGTAGAGTATGGATAACAGAAGGTGATATAAACCTTGTCCGCCCCAATGCACGAGTGATATTTAGATGGAATGATATCGAAAAGCAAGGCAGGATCACCAACATAGCGTTATCTTTGAACACAGATAATAACGCTTTTGCAGCTGATGTTGAAATAAATAATGCTGATTATGCAATCCGCAGTGGTATCACAGGCCATGCGACAATCGCAATATATAATAACCCGAATGCTATAGTAGTTCCGAGAAACATAGTTCAAAGAGATCTTGATGGACAAAATTTTGTCTTTGTAGCTCATAATGGATATGCCCAGAGAAGAAATGTGACTGTAGGTCATCAATCAGAGCTGAGTTTTGAAGTCAATGAGGGGCTCAGTATAGGAGATATATTGATAATTCAAGGTCTCCAACTCGTGAGAGATGGTGTTAGACTGAATGTTCAAGAATAAAAAATATTGAGGAGCCTAAATGTTTTTAGCAAAATTATCAGTAAAACGACCTTTAATGATAACCATGATGATTTTAGTATTCGTGGTATTCGGAGGATTGGCATATTTTACCTTACCTTTAAATTTGACCCCCGACATATCATTGCCTTTTGTATCGATTCAGACAGTTTATTCTGGAGCTGGTCCGGAGGAGATAGAACTTCAAGTAACAAAGCGAATAGAAGATGCAGTCTCAACAATAAGTCATATAGATTATATAGAATCTTATTCAATGGACAATTTTTCATTTGTGATGATCAGCTTTGCGTCAGGAAAAAATGTAGATATAGCCAATCAAGAAGTAAAAGACGCTGTTGATGCAATAATAAACACATTGCCTGCCAATGCAGAACGCCCCATAGTAGGGAAATTTGATATCAATGCCCAACCCGTAGTTCGAATGGTCCTTAGTGGTGTTCAAAGCGGCACAGAGCTATATGAATATGCAGATGTAAATCTTCGAGATCGATTTTCACAAATACCGGGAGTAGCTCGTGTAAATATCAGTGGTGGTCAAGAGAGACAAATACAAGTGATATTGAGTGAACGAACGGTGTTTTCGAATAACATCTCATTTTCACAATGGGCATCATTGCTTGCCGCGAAAAATATGAATCTTCCGGGCGGTTCTTTTACAGTAGGCAATCAGGATATATCTGTTCAAATGCGAGGCGAAATAAATGACTTAAATACTTTGAGAAATCTCGAAATAGCGACGCAATTTGGCACGAGAAGGCTATCACAAATTGCCGATGTAGTAGATTCTTATGCAGAAGTGCGAGAAAGGACAACTTTTTTTGATTTGAACAACAGAATCAGACATGAAAATGTAGTAAGTATAGAACTAGTGCCAGCCGCAGACGGAAATCCCGTTCAAATATCACGCGGTCTCCATCGACAGCTTCGAAGTGTTCGTTCTTTATTACCGGAAGGCATGGAACTGACAATCATAGACGATAATTCGATATTTATTGAAGGTGCTGTTAATGACACAATGAGCAACATTTATATGGGAATATTGTTAACAGGTTTAGTTTTGTTGATATTTCTGTATGACATAAGGTCTACATTTATAGTTGCAATATCTATCCCTGTAGCAATGATATCAACCTTTCTAATGATGCAGATAGCAGGTTTTTCTTTAAATATGATGAGTTTAATGGGGTTATCAACTTCAGTTGGTGTGTTGGTAGCAAATTCTGTTGTAGTTTTAGAAAACATCTTTAGGCATAAACAAATGGGTAAAGATAGAAAAGAATCAGCCTCAGTGGGAACATCGGAGATAGCAGTAGCAGTCATAGCCTCCACAATGACTAATATCGTAGTTTTCTTGCCTATAGCCACAATGGGTGGAATGCTTGGTCAGATGTTTGGTGAGTTTGGGATGACAGTAGCGTTTGCGACTGTGTTCTCTCTCTTGATAGCATTTACATTGACACCAATGTTGGCTTCATTAATTTTGCCCAATAAACAAACTAATAATGTGTTTTCTCGATTGGTTGATGGATTTATGGATAAACTGAAAAGCGGGTATGGTAGAATGCTTAATTCTGTATTGAGAAGAAAAACTTGGAGTATGTTGGTAGTTTTATTTACATTCTGTCTCTTGATATTTAGCTTGTCTTTATTTAATAAAATAGGTTTTGAATTTATGCCAAACATGGATCAGGGTGTAGTAACACTCAATGTGGAATTACCCATAGGTTACAATCTCGAAGAAACAGCTGAAACTCTCGATACTATAGAGTCTATTTTATCTCGATACCCCGAAATACAATTTATCCAAACTGATCTAGGTAGGTCTGGAGGTATCAATAGAGGACAAAATGTAGCTCGTTCTAATATCAATCTAGTAGATAGTTCAGAAAGAGAATTGTCATCAGAGCAGGTAGTAGATAAAATAATTCGTGACCTTGCACATATACCCAATGCCAAAATTACTGTTTCTGCTCAATCAATGATGGGTGGAGGTTCACCAATAACCCTCTATATAACAGGTTTAGAAGATGAAGCATTGCTCGCATTATCAAATGAAATAATGGAAAAAATTAGAGATGTTCCAGGTCTTATCAACCTTGATACCAGTACCAGATCAGGAAGACCAGAGCTTTTGATTACTCCTCGGAGAGATCAGCTTGCGATCACTGGCGCAACCTTTCCAGAAGTAGCGATTAATGTTCGTGCAGCTATAGAAGGTATAACCGCAACCCATTTTAGAGAAGGTGGGAATGAAATTGATATAGTAATAACAAAAGCAGGTGACGCTTATGACACCCCTGAAAGGCTCAGAGGTATGACTGTGGTCACATCAGCTGGTAGATTTCAGTTGGGACAGTTAGCCAATGTAGAATTTTCTGAAGGTGTAAATAGAACCATCCGTAGAGACAGGTCGAAAGCGATTCAAATCACAGGCGCTCCTGCGTCTGGCATCCCACTTGGTGATGTTACGAACGAAATAGATCGTAGAATAGCAGAAATCCATATCCCTGAAGGTTATGGAGTCCGCTGGGCTGGAAGTGCTGAAATGATGCAAGAATCAGTAGTAGAAATGAGTAGAGCAGCTCTTTTGGCAATATTGTTGACATTTATGCTTTTGGTAGCTATTTTGGAAAGTTTTTTACAGCCTTTACTAATCATGTCTACTGTACCTTTGGCTTTGATAGGAATCATGTTTGCTTTGTTTGGTCTAGGTATGACTTTAAATATCGTATCTATGATGGCTATAATTATGCTGGTGGGTATCGTGGTCAATAACGCCATTTTGATACTAGATTACACAAATCAATTGCGGAGAGAAGAAGGCAAAAATGTTAGAGAGGCTTTGCTCATAGCCTGCCCAGTTAAACTAAAGCCAATTCTTATGTCAAATTTAGCCATTATACTTGGAATGCTTCCTATGGCTCTCGGTTTAGGTGATTCAGGACAAGAATTCCGTCAATCAATGGGTATTGTAAGTATAGGCGGTCTGATAACATCAACACTATTGACTCTGTATGTGATACCGGCAATGTATTTTGTATCAACGAGGGCTAAAAAGTTGGTAAATGTGAATTGAGAATGGAAATCCCCCCTACCCCCCCCCCATAAATGTGGGGGGGGTAGGGGGGGGAAAATAAACGGAGGTTTAATATGAATGTATTTAAGGGACTTGTTATCGGTTTGATATTTGGTTTTGCAAGTCCTGTTCCTGGAATCAGTTCCGGAACAATAGCAGTATTTTTGAATGTATATGAGACCTTTTTCGTAAATTTTAATTATGCTTATATCAAAAAGAATCTAGCGCCTATCATCACTTTTTTTACATGTTGGGGATTAGGCATTTTTATATTTAGCAACATATTAGCATATTTGATTGAAAATCATGGGCAGGCATTATCTTTCGCTTTTATAGGTTTGGTCATGGGTTGTATTCCCAGAATCTATAAAAAAGCAACCATAAATAAAGTCAAAATAAGACATATTGGAATTTTTTTAACAGTTTTAGGTTTGATGCTCTTTCTGATAGTCAATCTTGATGATCTAAGCATGCAGAATCCAACAGATAAGTTTGAAGAAATGGGACAATTCTTTCCTGTATATTTATTCTTTGCCAGCATTTTTACCTCTGCTGCTATGTTAATTCCCGGAGTCGGAGGTTCATTAATGATGCTGATTTTCGGAATCTATTCATATTATATCCAAGCAATAGCAGTCTTGGATTTAAAAATTATTTCTATGTTCGTACCGGGTGTGATTATAGGTCTGCCAGCGGGTTTTATTCTCACAAAAAAACTCCTAAAGTCTTATTCTCAAGAATTATATTGTGCTATATTGGCATTGATAATAGGTTCATTGTTTATCATCTATGAAGGGTTTTCAGATGATTGGGAGGGCTTATTCTCAATCATCCTCGCTTTTTTATGTGCGTTTTTAACTTTTTGGCTTTCAAAAAAAGAGTGATATTATTTAATACGGGCAACAGCAGGGGTTGACCTTACAATATACGGGTTAATGTCAAGTGGAAACGGATTAAAATTATTAAGCGGAAAAAAATGAGATAATACCATACAGAGATATTAAATATGATAAAATTGATTAAAATTATTATTTTATTTTGTGTGCTTCTAATTTTCCTCTCCTGCACTGAAAAAGTGCAGGAAGAGACTATTTATCAGACTATAATAGAAGAAATTGAAGTTCAAAAATTTGATATTTTCATCCCTCGCGGTGGAAGTCTTTTTTCTGAAATGACTAAGTTGGGATTGACACCAAATCAGATAGTCGAATTAACCCTCGTGTTTGGGGACAATGTAGATTTCAGGGCTATTATGCCAAATGATCATTTTCAACTGATTATTAATCCTGAATCAAAAGAAGTCATAGAGTTCAACTTTTTTCCCGATATTGTTACAACTCATAGAATTGTCAGAAATTCAAATTCTGGAGATTATGAGTATTTCTTTGAAGAAAAAGAAATTACTCTAAGAAAAGTAATTGTAGAAGGAGTAGTTTATACTACTTTTGTCAATGCTATGGCAGAAAACAACATTGAAGCTAATATCAGATACTCTGTTGCTAATGCACTATCAGCAAGAATAAATTTCGGGGCTCACACGAGAGCAGGTGATTCTTATCGTATTATGTATGAAGAAAGACTTTATGATGATAATAGAGTACAACCGTCAAGGCTTTATTATATGTCTTACAATGGTCGTGCTACAGGATTTCATGAAGGGTTTCGTTATCAAGAAGATGACGAAAGATCGGTGTTCAATGGATTGTATACGCCACAAGGGCTCGCAATGGTGACAGCAAATTTTCGTCATCCTTTAGATAGAATTCATGTAACATCTCCTTTTGGCATGAGATTTCATCCGATTACTAGAAGATGGCAAATGCACAATGGTGTAGATTATAGAGCTTCACAAGGAACTCCCGTTTATGCTGTTCAAGCAGGGAGAGTGATAATGGCAAGATGGAATGGAGGATACGGAAATACGGTTGAAATTCAACATGACAACAATCATGTCACTCAATATGCACATATGCATAGAATTAATGTCAGACAAGGACAAAGAGTGAATAGTGGTACTGTAGTTGGCTTAGTTGGTAGCACAGGTGTATCTACTGGTCCCCACCTACATTTTGGCTTAAGAGTAGCAGGCAGATGGGTAAATCCATCGCAATTGAGAATGGTGTCAGCAACAAGGCTTGAGGGAACAAGATTAGCAGATTTCAATGGGCAAATGGATATTATTCGAGAAACTTTACAAATAATAGAAAATGAATCTATATCTCCTTTTGAAATGACACCTATAGAAAGGTATAGAAGGTCAAATGCAAGAGTTTTATAATATAAAAATATTAGTGAGCTGTATTTTTTGTTTATTTCTGATTATATCTTGTTCTAATAAAAATAATACAAAAAAAGAGATACTCTTTAATAAACAAGGAATAGTGACCATTATTAATTCTCAACAAGATGAAATCATTTTTGATGTTGAACTCGCTGAGGATATCTGGCAAAGATCACAAGGTCTAATGTTTCGATATAGACTCGAATCAAATCAGGGTATGTTCTTTATTTTCGATTTTACAGATTATCAAAGTTTTTGGATGAGAAATACTTATCTATCTCTTGATATGATTTTTATAGATGAAAATTTTTTAATTGTGGACATACATGAAAATGCTTTTCCGCTTAGCGAAGATGCTATTATTAGTAGTCATCCTGCGATGTATGTCCTCGAAGTCCTAGGTGGAACATCAAAAAAGAAAGGTATCAATGTTGGTGATAGTGTTGTCTTCAGGAGAGATTAGTATTATTTTTATTATGGAATAGAGATAAAAAATCAATTTATATGCATAAACCTAAAAAGAAATTCGGTCAACATTTTTTAAATGATCAAAGCGTTTTTGAAAGGATAATCGAAAATGCTGATTTACAAGAAGACGACATTGTCTGGGAGATAGGTGCAGGTTTAGGAGCCTTGACAGATCATTTATTGAAACATAAAATCGATTTGACAATATTTGAGATAGACAACGATTTAATGCCTATACTAGAGAAAAAATATTCAGACAAGTGTAAAATTGTGCATAAAGATATTTTGAAAGTAGACTGGAAAGGTGTAAATCCACCACATTTATTTCAAAAAAATGAAATAATAAAAAAGATTGATAACGAATTAAAAGAGCAGAAAAAAATAAAAATAATCACAAATCTTCCTTATCAAATAAGTTCACCTTTTTTATATAAAATAAGCGAAAATTACCACAACATAGAAAGGGTAGTAATAATGTTGCAAAAAGAAGTATCCAAACGCGTTTGTGCAAAGCCTTTTAATAAAGACTACGGAGTTTTGAGCTTAAAAACTCAATTTTATTTTTTGACTGAATATTTATTTGAAGTCAGTCCAGAAAAATTCACGCCACCTCCAGCGGTATATTCAGCAGTTATCAGACTTTTACCTCGCAAAGACATCCCGATATTAGAAAATGAAAAATATTTTTGGGAGATAGTGGAATCATCTTTTCGGATGAAAAGGAAGACATTGAAAAATAATTTAAAATTTGAACTTGAAAAAAAGAAAATTCCTCTTTTGTTTTCTACAGATTCAAATTTAGGTATCCCTATAGATTTAAATCGTCGTGGAGAAACCCTCAATGAAGCAGATTTTATTGCTTTGTATGAGTATTTTCTTCAGTTTACTCGTAGCTGAAGCAAATTTTCAATCATATTTCAACACATATAACCAGTTTTCATTGTTTGAAAACCAATTTATTTGGGAAAAATTGTTTCAAAATGATTTAACATTGGCATTTGAGACAAGCTATCAAAATTCTCAAAATTCACATTTTGACAGAAGTTCAAAAAATACAAATTATAATTATCTCTTATCATTTGATAGGCACATTTTTCAACCTTTTATATTGGCAAATTATTCGAGTTTTTACAATTCTGGGATGCCAGAGGATACTTTATCAGTAAGTGACAAATATCTGCGACAGGCTGGACTTGGATATTCAGCCTCATTTTTGCAAGAAAGAATATTTATCAGACAGAGCGGAAGCTATTTAAGAGTTGATAACCCTCAGAAATATTATTCTGGTTGGTTGACAGACACAAGAGTCAATTTTCAAGACTTGTTTCAGAATACTTATGTTCAATCCTCGCTATATCACACCAACAACGACACTTTTCTTGAAAGAAATAATGCTTACGGTATGGACTTCCTATATAGATATAATAATATCAACAATGTTATTCTCAGACTTCGTTATGATATGTTAGCAAAAGACATATATTTATACAATGAATTTGATGACAGAAGCAGCCGAGACGAGTATCTTGCTCATATAAATATGTCCTATAGATTGACAGAGAGATTTGATTTTATGATAGATAATAGAGCAAATTTTAGGAGATTAAATCATGAAGAAAATATCACCCGTAATAATTGGTTTTTTGAGAATAATTTTGATTATCTATTAAATTATCGCTATATTTTCGGTCAATATTTCGCAAGACTAAATTTGCAAAATCGAACAAGGTATCTAAAATCAAACGACCAATCTCGCGAATCAGACGAGAAGCAAATAACTATAGGAGGTTTATGGAGTTTTGCAGTTGTAGATACATTGAGGTTTGAAGTGGGAAACTCTATATTAAGAAATTTCCATTCCGGTGAGCATTCATTTCTTGATAATGACAGGGTAATGACCACTTATTCTTTGTTTACAAATAGTAATTTCAATCGGCATTGGTTGAAAAATACTATGCAAATATTTAATGGTAAACAAGTTTATATAGATAGACTTTTATCAGCGAATAATCAGGATATATTGATCTATCAATGGATACCTGAAGCAGAATTTTATTTACATAAAAATATACGATTTTACAATAAATATGTCATCCGTGCTGATTATGATTATTTTATATGGCATGATTTCTTGAAAGATAGATTTTATCGCTATCTAAGTGGTGAATGGGGGATTAGGTTTATTAACGGAAATATGATTTTTTCCAACAGCTCAATATCCTTGGATAATCTAGTTCAAACCTATCAACTAAAGGATAATAATTATTACGACCGTTTTGAAGTATATACTGCATTTATACTCGAACACAACGAAACAGCAGAAAACGATGAAGGGGTATGGTATATTAACAACAGCGAATATATGAGGACCTATCTTTTATCAGTAAATTACATAAGAAATAATGTCTTTTTAAGAATACAACCAGTTGTAAAATACTTCAATGAATCTTTTGAATCTGAAGTCCAGGTGGATTTGAATTTAATCTTTGGAGATTTAATACTCAATACAAGTATAAATCCAATAGGAAGGCAATTTAATGAGATGATATGGCGATTCAATTTGAATGTGATGTATAGATTTTAAGAAATATGAAATATCAATGATCCCTCTCCGAAAAGGTGATTCTTAATTAATTCTTGATATTCCTTACACATCCCGAAGGGGTGGGACATTATAGAGCCTCACCCCTTCGGGGTGAGGTTGTTTTGATATCTTTGATTTCTATTAAAAGCCACACACCTTCGGTGTGCGTAAGGTATGATTTTTTGAAAATAAACTTTACTGCTCTCATTAATGGGATTGATATTTCAGCACTTATACTATTCCTTCATAATTTAATTCACATTCACCGTCATATTACTCAAAATCAATGTCTCGTTTAACGCTTCTGGTAAAATATCATTTTTACCGATAGCTATAAAGTCTTTATTAAAGCTATCGAGATAATTTCCAGTTAGTGTAATCTGTGGAGCTTTGCCGATAAACTCTCCATTTTTAAAGACAAAAGCCATCTGGATGGGTAGTGAAAAATTACCATTTGGTAAAAAATCCCCACCACTTGAAATTGAGGGTATGATTACCAGATCATCTGCTATTAATTCTTTAGCAGACTTTTCTACACCTATAAATCTAAAACCTCTCGGAGAGATACCCGGATTGGAATTATAGCTCCTAAAACCGTTTCCTGTAGACACCTTACCATATTTTTTTGCTTTCTTTTTGTCATAAAAAATACTTTTAAGGACACCCTTATCTACTACGACTAGTTCTTCTTTTCTGACTATTCCCTCGTCATCAAAAGGGAGAAAAGTGACAAATTTTTCATAATTATGACATTCGTTGATAGAGATGCTTTCATGGAAAATCTTTTCATTTAGCTTTCCAGTTAATAAAGATGATTTTTCTTCATATTCATCTCCCATGACATCAGAGTAAAATTTTCGCAATAGATAGTTATCTTCACATAAAATTTTATATTTTCCACTTTCTAGAGTGACTTCTTTTGATAAACAAGCATTTGTGACAAATTTTGTATCATTTAAAAAGTTTTGATATTGATTTTCTGTAATATCAAATCCGTAGATAGCGGCTCCCGTATCAAATATATTGCCACTGCCTTTTTGTTTGAGCATCAGTGTGCATACTAGGTATGTTTGTTCTGATGACAAATCAAGTCCTAAACTGTTTTTTAAAGATTTTTTATATCTCGTAGTATAAACAGCTCCATTTATCACGAAATTCTGCGAAACATCCTTTAAATCATTTAGAACTTTTTCTGTAAATTTTTCAAGGGATTGACTGTCTTTTATACTCAATTTGTCTTTCTTAAAGTTTCCTTTTGTATCTCTTTCGAGTTCATATTCAAAAGGGATATTTAGAGAAAGTAAGTTTGTAGCTTTTTTCTCTAGCTCAGAGTCAGGGACATTGCCTACAGCTGAAGCGAGAGAGAGTATTTTTTTCTCTTCATCAAAAACTCTGACTGATTTATAAGTGATATTTTTGTTTTTGATTGCGTCTATTTTTGAGTCTTCTATCTGGACTCTGATTTCATTGTTATTGATTGTATAATATTCTTTTAACATTTTAACTCCTTGTATAATAACTGACTTTCAAATCAGTATAATAAAATCTCATCGGCTAAGAAAGCCTGTGGAACATCCTTTCAAGATAGATTCAATGATTTCACTCTGATGTAAGGACCACCAAAGGACACATCAAGGGGCCACTGATAGTTCTTTCCACAGCCACCAAAAACCTGACTAAATAGTTCGATTTTATCACTGATAGCATCAATGTCATGCAAGGTCTGGAAAACTGTTCCAGTAGCAATATTTATCTTTACCGGATCAGTGATTTTACCGTTTTCTATCTTATAAGATTTATTTGCAGCTATGGTAAATGTGGACATTCCACTACCATGATTTACAGTTTTGATAAAATAACCTTTTTCGATAGGTTTGATAAGCTCATCAAAGGTTAGGTCGCCTTTTTCAAAATAGGTGTTTCTCATGCGAACAGTCGGCTCCCATTCAAAACTGATGGCTCTAGCATTGCTTGTATTGTCTTCATTAAGTGCTTTTGCAGTGGTTTCATTGTGAAGCCTGCCAGTGAGGATTCCATTTTTTATCAAATAAGTGGTCTGAGCAGGGTTTCCTTCATCATCAAAAGGGCAATAACCAGAAACCTTGTCATTTATTCCACAATCGATGATAGAAACGCACTCATTTGCTACTTTTTTCCCTATTTCCCATTCTTTGACCATAGTTTCATCGCCGAGCATAAAATCTGACTCTGATTTATGACCAAAGCTCTCATGGGCGAAGATACCTGTAGCTTGGGGTCCGAGAACTGTGATATATTTACCCGGCTCTATTGTTGGAGCATCGATAAAGAGTTTTGATTCTGCAAAATCTTTTTGGAACTCTTCTATAAAATTGCTAAAATCTTTAAAATATTGAACAGTTCTGTTAAAATATGCATTGTAAATGTTCTCATCTTGTTTGAGTTCATACCTTACAGCAATAGCACTAAAAGCTTTATTATAAGAATATGCAGTGCCTTTATTATTGATAAAGTATTTTTGTAAAACATTGTCTTTCCAGCCTACCCAAGGGTTAATCAAGAGAGGGTCATTTTCAAAACTCTCTCTGATTTTATTCAGAAAAACAATTTTTTCTTCTTTTGATTTCTTGTAGGCATAATCTCCATTAAGGTTATTAATGTTTGTGATATTATATTCAATATCTTTCTTTTCGTTTCTGTTTGTGCTAATATTGGCACTTTTCAAAAGATTATGTAGTTCTTTTTCCAGCTCGCTCAGCTCTGTCGTAGTAGTAAAATACCATCTTTTGTTGGCATAAACTCTGATAAATGCTCCGAGCTTTTTTTCTTCCATATAGTTTGAGAGTTCTTTTTGATAAAATGAAATTTGAAGAGGGTTAGTTTCTTCAATCCGAATGTCTATCAAATCACAATCATACTGGTGAATATTCAATGATTTTAATAAATCAAGCATCGTTTCCTCCATTTAAAAAACATAATCTTGATATTTATTTGAGATTTGTAAAAAAGTGGTGGGTGATACAGAATTTGAATCTGTGACCCCTACCATGTCAAGGTAGTACTCTAACCAACTGAGCTAATCACCCACGATATTCGCCATTATTTTAAAGTTAGTTATTTTGTCAAGATTTTTCAAAAAAAACCTATAAAAAATAAATATTTTTTTCTTTTATTTTTTTTTTAAGTATTTAACTTATTAAATTTTCGGTAGTTCCTTATATATATTTTTTCAAATTAATTTCTTTATCATTCTACGAAAATGAAATGTTTTCAAACTTGGTAGAGATGGGGTATAATGGGCGAGGCTTAAATTCAAATATAAGAGCAGACCGAAAAGTATATTTTCATAAAATCATATCTTACCAACCCCGAAGGAGTTGGTTCAAGAGCTATTCGGCATAGCCTTATACATCTTAAACCGACACCTTCGGTGTGTGTAAAGAATAATAAAATTGATTAAATTTGACTTTGCATAATCATCATTAGTAATGCAAGAACACTCTTTATAAAGATAAAAAATATATCTTTGGGTTGATTCTCCCAGGTGTCGCTACATCTAAAACAAAAATAATTTTTCTTTTATATCTTTATACTCCAACCAAATTTATCTTCTATGCGTCCGGTTTGTATGCCAGTCAGTTCTTTGTATAGTTTCAAGGTAATTTCTCCAAGCTTTCCACCATTTACAGAGATTTCTTCTCCTTTATAGGAAAATGCTCCTACAGGTGAAACGACTGCAGCTGTTCCTGTTCCGAATATTTCACTACATTTTCCAGATTTTACACCATTTACCAGTTCTTCTATAGAGACCAACCGCTCCTCTACAGCCATACCATTTGCGCTAGCAAGCTCTAAAATACTTCTACGCGTTATTCCCGGTAATATACTACCGGTTAAGGCTGGAGTAACAATCTTGTTTCCCTCAAAGACAAAGCAAATATTCATTGCTCCTACTTCTTCGACATATTTATGTTCATTGGAATCTAACCATAAGACTTGAGAATAACCTTTCTCTGCCGCGTCTGCTGCTGCTTTTAGGCTTGCTGCATAATTTCCAATTACTTTTTTGTCTCCTGTACCACCTTTGGCGGCTCGGCTGTAGTTTTCTTCGACAAACAACTTGATTGGTGAGAAACCTTTTTCATAGTATGCGCCAACTGGACTTAAGATGATAAAAAATATATATCTTGATGAGGCACGAACACCCAAAGCAGGGTCAATACCAATGATAGAAGGACGAATATAGAGAGAGGTGCCTTCATCGGTAGGTATCCAATCAGCATCAAGTTTTATCAACTCAACAAGGGCTTCATACACTATTTTTGTATCCACTTGGGGTATACAAAGTCTGTGTGCAGAGTCGTTTAGACGGTTTAGATTGTCCATAGTTCGAAAAAGTCTTATACTACCCTCAGCATCTTTATAGGCTTTGAGACCTTCAAATATACCTTGTCCATAATGAAAAATCGCTGTTGAAGGGTCAAGAGAAAAGGGGGAATATGGAACTATCTGAGGCGTTTCCCATTTGCCATCTACATATTCCATAGTCACTAAATGATCTGTAAAATACTTTCCAAATCCTAATGGATTTTGCGGTTTTACTTTGGGAGTTGGAGTTTTTGTTATCTTTATACTCACAAATATATCTCCTTAAGCGGAACGCATACATGCGTTCCCTACGAAAATTTTCTTTAATATAATTAACTACATATCGCGTTATTTATTACAATGATTTTTTACAATATGCATTTTTAAAAAATCGTTGACAAAAATGACAAATTTTATTTTCTTGTTCTGAATAAATATCTTATGTTCAAATGAAACTTTATTTTTTGAGGAGTTACATATATTTATGCGAAAATTGATTACTAACAACGAAACGGCTTGTGTGGGTTGCAATCGTTGTATTCGTGCATGCCCAATTATAGGAGCAAATAGAGTATCAAAAAAAGGACATTTAATAAATGTATCCGTGGACACTGACAGATGTATAGCTTGTGGAGCTTGTATACATACCTGTCGTCACAATGTGAGAAATTTTGTTGATGATACAGAACAATTTCTTTATGATTTGAGAATGGGTGCGAAAATATCTATGTTAGTAGCCCCAGCAAATCGCATAATTGAAGAGGAGGGGGGTAGGTTATTGACTTGGCTGCGGCAACAAGGTGTTAGAAATATTTATGATGTTTCTGTTGGTGCTGACATCTGTACATGGGCTCATATCAGAGCCATAGAAAATGTAAATCACCCTCTCATCACACAACCTTGTCCAGTGATAGTAAATTTTATACAGATGTATGCTCATGATTTACTAAAATATCTTTCACCTATTCATAGTCCTATGCTTTGCACAGCAATATTTATGAAAAAATATTGTGATATTCATGATAATTTAGCAGCACTTTCACCTTGTATAGCCAAAGCACACGAGTTTGATGCTACAAATTATGTGAAATATAATGTAACACTCGAAAAGCTTTTCCAACACATTGAGGAAAACAATATTCGACTTCCTGACACTATTTCTGGATTTGATCATCAGGATTCTGCACTCGGGCTTTTATATCCAATGCCCGGTGGTCTGAAAGAAAACATTGAGTATTTTTTTGGAAAACAACTTCGAATTGATCAATCTGAGGGTTCTGACTATGTTTATGATGCTTTAAAAGAATTTGCCAAAGAGGATAATATAAATCTTCCAGATATTTTCGATGTTTTGAACTGTCACGAAGGTTGTAATGTAGGAACTGCGATAAAACACGACCAAAACAGGTTTAGAGTAAGCACTATCATGGATGAAGGGAGAAAAAATGTCTTCAATGATCTAGATAGAGAGCAATATGAACAGCTTTTCAATGATTATGACAATATATTAAGGCTTGACGATTTTATCAGAAAATATAATCGTATCGATACAAAAAAATACGCCTACAGTGACAATGAATTAGAGCAAGCCTTCTTAGAACTAAACAAAAAGAGCGAAGATGAAAGACTTTTTGATTGTGGTGCATGTGGCTCTGATTCTTGCAAAGAAATGGCAAGCAAAATCGCTATGGGCATTGATTTACCAGACAATTGTATAAAAAAACTTCGCGATGATGTTCTTTATGACCATCGTTTTATTGTAGATATCGCCACTTCAAATATAGAAAATCTCAATCATGTTATTGAGGATATTTCAGATATCAAGAACAAATCTGATGAAATTCAAAGATCACTTATCACACTCAATGAAGCTATAAAGAAATTCAAAAATATCACTACAGACATCGATACTATTTCCACGCATATAAACCTCATCGCCTTGAACGCATCGATTGCAGCCGCAAAAGCTGGACAACATGGAAGCACTTTTTCTGTTGTTGCTGATGAGATTCGGAATCTTGCCAATAAGTCCAAACTAACAGTAGCTGAATCAGAAACCCTTGTCACTGAGTCAACAAATTCAATAAGCACGATAAATAGTAGAACAAATGATATTTGCACTGATATTGATGATGCACATGTTAGTATTTCCTCTATTCATAAGAGTTTAAATGAAACTATTGAAAAAACTAAGAAATGGGAAGATTAAAATGAGGGATGAATGATTTAAAATCTTGTCTAGAAAATATTTTTTCACCACTCACGATTAAATGTGTTTTGAGCAATTCTACTTCGCCGAAAAACGAACCAAGATTGTTATTTCGGGGTGTTCAAGACTATTTTCAAAGAGAAATTATATGTGATAAAAAAGCCTACCATATAAATCTCTCATTTCAAGAATGCTTTGATTTTGTATATAATTCTATGAACAATGATTATCTACAGTTTCATTGCTGGGATTCCTCTTTTGAGTATTCATTGAAAATCACTAAAAAAGGAAAAATTTTACAAACAAAAAGATCAACTGATAAAAAAAATCAACCTACATTGCATAATAGAGAAAAAAACCATCTTCTCACCGAAGATAATATATCAAATTTTGATTCAATAAAAAACATATTGATAGACTTATCAGTGATATCATCAGATGGTAAATTAATTAAATCAAAACAAGATAAATTCAGACAAATAAATAGATTTCTTGAAATTATTTATGATGAAATAAAGAGTTGGGATAATTCACAGATAATAAATATAGTTGATTTTGGTTGTGGAAAGTCATATTTATCTTTTTTATTATTTCATTTTCTTACTGATATCAAAGGACTTCGTGTAAAAATGACAGGAGTAGATTCAAATCTTGAGATTATCAAAAAATGCAAACAAATCGCAGAAAAAAATATTGAAAAAAATAAATGTGTTTCTCATCTTAAGTTTAATGAAAATGAAATCAATTTTGTCTGTTCAGATATATTTTCATATCAACCTCAAAATCCTATAAATATCGTAATATCGCTTCATGCTTGCGATATAGCTACAGACCATGTTTTGTATTTTGCTATTCAAAACAATGCAAAAGCTATTTTTGCTGTTCCTTGTTGCCAGCATGAGATAAATACACAGCTAAAAAAAGACTCTTTTCCATTAATTAATAAACACGGTCTAATAAAAGAGAGATTTTCTGCACTGGTTACTGACGCTATTCGAGCCAATGTTTTAGAGTCTTGTGGTTATAAAACTCAATTAATCGATTTTGTTGACCTTGAAAACACAGCAAAAAACATTTTGATACGAGCTGTGAAAAGTTATATTTCTGAAAAATCGAGAAAAAAAGCTCTATCAGAAGTTGAAGAGTTTGTGAAAAAATATGAGGTGATACCTGAAATTTATAGACTTTTGTATTTAAATAACTAATTTGTAAAAAAGATTGACAAAAATGATAAAATATAAATAATGTCTCTTATTAAAAATATTAAAGGAGGAATTAATGAAAAAATTCATTATCCTTTCGCTCCTAACTATTTTAGGAATAAGTTTTCTTTTTAGTACTGACATTTGGTATGAGCATTCTTTTAGCCCTGTCAGTAATGTCGTAGTAGATGGTTTTGTCTGGATGGATGAATATCTTCCACCAACGGGATCATTTGGAAACCCTATCGAAGTGGTTCTTTACCATGCAAATGGTCCAATTCTTGGAGAATTAACCCTTGCGAGCGGTAAAGATGGGTATTATCAATTTCTGGTAAGTCATTTCCCAAATGTTGTTTTTTCTGAAGTCGCTAAAATCACAATCACCTTAAATGGATATTGGACTATCAATATCCAACCATACACAGGTGGTCATCGAGTGAATTTCATCTTGAGTAAAAAACCTATTCAAGATACCTAAAATTATCTTAGGCTGACAGCCTGTTTAGGCAGGCTGTCAGTTCTGAAAAACAAGAGGATTTAACCATGAATAAAAAACATATATACATAACCCTTATTTTACTCCTTTTTTACTTTTCAACGATCAGAGCATTTCAACTGGATTCAATAGTCCACAATCGAAAAGTTTTGGATTACCAACAAAGAAATGGTTCAATAAAAAGATACGAAGACAGGTTATTCATCAATACATATTATTCTTTAGAAGAAGTAAAAATACACAATGATGGCAGTCTGGAGCGGATTTCTTTTATAGAAACAGGATATTGTTTTTTATATGTCTCTTTAATTGATGAGGAAAGGTTGTATTCTTTTTATCAATCAAATCAAAGACATCATATCATGATTTTTGACTTAACTACTGTTCCGATGACCCATCTGACTACTGTAGAAATTCCTTTTCAAATCATTCGTCAATACATGGTTCCACAGATTATGGGGGATTATATTTTGATCTCAAACAATCGTCAATTTATTGGTAAGTTTAATAAAAGGACTCTACAATTTGAAGATAGGATAAATCTACCAGCTGGTATTTTTGTGGTAAAGGACACTGTCTTTATCTCAGCCTGGTGGCGAAATGATGAATCTGGAAATTATGATGACACATTTTTGTGGTTTCATCATTATGAAGATTTGGCTGGAATTGAACCTTGGCGGAATTATTTTTTGGAAATTACCTTGGATTTAGAATATCATATAGATATTTTGTCAATGAAATTAGTAGAAAACTACTTGTATATACATTGTGTCCATTATTTTGCTATTTATGATATCAGTGATTATGACAATATCCATAAAATAGTTTCGATAAGAGATGATGATATTTTGTATTTCACAGATGTGCTTTTTTATGAAAATTTCATGTTAGTGAGTCATGATCAGGGACTTCGTATTTATGATATCTCTGACATAAAAACACCTTTGTTGATCCATGAAGATGTGTTCAATTTGAGTTTAGCTCGATTTCCGACACATATCTATGAAGACAAATTGTTTGTCAATACGAGAAACTTTATTTTGACTATTGATTTAGTTAACAATTTCGAGAGAATAGCAAGGCACGGAGGTGATATACATCATGTCACAATGAGACAGGATTATGTGATAGAACATCTAAGAGATTTTTCGGAAATCAAGATTTATTCACTGCTTGATGATGATCCAGAGATTATTATACTTCAGACTGGATTTGAACCAACAGAGTATATTGTAAGAGACTTTGAAATAGTAGGTGACAACATATATATCGTAGCTCATGTAAATGTTTTCACAAGTTATCTTGATATTTATTCGCTCAGCAATCAAGATGTTTTATTTAGAAAATTACTCGACGAAGGGAATTCGCTCAGAGTATTTAATGACTTAATTATCATAACTCAACCTCGTGGTGGTTTAGTTGGATACCAGCATATTTACAAGTTTGTAGACAACGATTTATCATATATAGGAATGATAGTTGGAGATATAGGTAGGCGAACAGGCTATAGACATGATGATTATTTTATCACTAGGGAAGGTAACGCTATATCTTTTCACTCAAATTTAGACCCTTTTGATGTTCTATATAAAGAAACTAATTCTGCTTTTTCTATAAGGATTGTGAGTGAAATAAATGATAATCTAATAGGTTTTTCTGAAAACTTACCAGGTATAGTAAACATTTTCCAATATGAAGATGATTTTTCAGATTTTTGGAGAACTTCATATTTAAGTATCAGAGATAAAAATGCTGTGTTTTACAATGGATATATGACCATCAATGCTTGGGATATGAATACTTTGAGTGAGTTTTACAGTATTGAAAATGGGATTCCGATAAAAATAGGCGAGCTTGATGTGTTAAAAAATGTGTCTCATTCTTATATTTTTCCAGAAGAAAAAAAACTTATTACATATGGTTTGACCAGTATCCATGTATATGACATAGAGTTTACAGCTTCTGAGAACGATCCTTTAGATACACCGATATTGAGTTCTGAACTATATAGCAATTTTCCCAATCCTTTCAATCCTGAGACGACTATTCGATTTTTTATAATAGAGTCTGGTGATGTTGTATTGGATGTGTATAATATACGCGGACAAAGGGTGAGAAGACTCTTGGAAGAATACAAGGATAGAGGTGAATATAGTGTAGTATGGGATGGTCTGGATGAAAGTGGTCGTGAACTGAGTAGTGGTGTTTATCTATATAGAATGGAGACTGGAGGAGAAAAATTTGTAGGGAGGATGGTGCTATTGAAATAAATGATGATGTTAATGTTTTTTTACTTTTTTTGGGGGGTCATTTATTAAGGCTCCCACCAGAAATAATAATTGTCAAATCTTTAACTCGCATTCATAAATAGCCATAATCCGAAAAGTTATCTCGTAGCGATATAAGCTCTGTAGAAAGGAGTATAAGCACCATGTTGCATATTGTAGGAATGCTATAATATGTGCCAATAGCTTGGTTGCATCCCTACGGGATGCGGTTTTGTGGTTATACATCATTTTCTACCGAGCTTCACATACCTAAAGGTATGTGTAAGGTAAAATTTTATTAATACACTTTTCGGAGTGGACTCCTAAAGGCATGTGTATAGTATGAAATTTTGTATTACACAGAAGACCTTGTAGATGGTTATTTTTTTGAAAGTGCTAGGATGACATCCTTGTTCGGCGGCACAGAAGTAGAATGGATCATAGCACCACTAGAGATTTTTGGGGTTAATGAAAACATGAAATTTGAACAGATTGAGGCGATATATGGACCAGGTACAAGAGACTCATATTTTATGGAACAGGCAGGTGGAAATATTTATACTCTCACTTATGAAGCTGAAAATCATACAGTTGAATTTACATCAAGCTCGGTAAACGGTGCCAATCCGACTATTCGCTGTTATAGGATAAATCTGCCCTCCCCGTGAAAAAGTCTGAGTTAAATAAGAAAAAAACTCAAAATCAAGGAGTAAATAAATGAAAAATAAGGTTTTATTTTTACTTGTAGTATTGGTGATAACAGTGATAGGGTACAATTATGGCTTAAGCAATGAAATTGTAGCCGAAATCTCCGATTTCCTAGTGGATGACCCAATTTTTGAAGATTGGTTAAAAAACAGCTATTTTGTATCAGAAAATGATTGGGAAGGTATGACATATAAAATCTCAATCCTGATTGATGGCGAAGAACATCGCAGAAATGTGAGTTTAAGGGAATACTTTGATATTTCTGAATTTAGTTTCATAGTCTCTACTACTCAGGAATGTTTTTTCCCAAAAGCTACACTAGCACAAGTGTATAAAATAGTAAACAAACCTAATATGGCTATGCAATATCTACGGGATGAGTTACCTCCATCAAATGCGCGATTTACTCATTTAGACGGATTACAATTTGTTACCTACGAGTATAAAGCAAAAAATAATCTGTATATTGAGTATATTTGGGAAGAGTCTGGTGGTGGCTTTTCTTTGGAAATCATAGAAGAGGATAATGGGACAAAATCTGTTTTTAGAATGTTTGTGCCATAAAGGGAGGAAAAAAATTATTCTTTACACATCCCGAAGGTGATGTGACTCTTAATCGGAAAATTTCTATTAAAAGATAATCACTTCGTGATATTTATAAGGAAAAATGATTTTATTAATACGTGGTTGAAGAAAAGGTTTTATGCATTTTCCATTTTCTCTATACCCTCTGTGTTAAAAAAATAAAAAAGGAGATTTAATGTTTTTAGCAAAATTATCAGTCAAGCGACCTGTTTTAGTAGCTATGCTCGTACTCGTATTTGTGGTATTTGGTGCACTCGCATATAACAATATACCAGTGAACCTTATGCCAGCACGGGAAATACCCTTTGTCAATATCACGACATCGTTCCCTGGTGCAGGCCCCATCGAAGTCGAACAGCAAGTAACCATCTTGATAGAAGATGCCGTATCAACACTCAGTGGTATTAGCTCAATTGAATCCTTTTCTCTTGACAATACTTCGATGATTACTGTTACCTTCACTCTTGGGACGGATATTAGAGTGGCTGCACAGCAAATCAGGGATAGGCTGGCAGGTATAGTAAACAATCTACCCACTGATGCTCGTGCCCCTGTAGTAGGAACATTTGATTTCAATATAGCCCCTGTGGTGAGATTGATTTTAAGCGGGGAAGAGGATTCCAGAGACCTTTTTCAATATGCAGACACTACTTTGCGAGATAGATTTAGTCAAATAAATGGTGTTGCTCTCGTCGATGTGAGCGGTGGTCAGGAAAGGGAGATACATGTCATTCTCGATATGCACGATGCTCACGCAAATATGGTTTCTCTGTCGCAAATCAGCCGCATTATAGCCGATAACAACCTCAATATGCCCTCCGGTAACCTTTCAGCTGGAAATAGGATTTTGTCCATCCGTATGGTCGGTCAAATAGATGATATTCATTCTATCGGAAACCTTGAAATCCCTACTCCCAATGGCAGTAGAAGGCTTTCAGATATAGCCAGAATCATCGACACAGGTGCAGAACTCACCACACGAACTATCTTTTTTGACAATACTACAGGTATGAGAGACGAAAATGTCATCAGGATAGATTTGATACCCAATACAGACGGAAATCCTATCCAAATAGCTGGAGCAGTGCATAGACAAATGAGAGGTATCAGAGCTGCAATGCCATCTGGGATGCACCTGTCTATAATAACTGACCGCTCTATCTTTATTGAAAGCTCTGTCAATGATACAATGGGAAATATATTCATGGGTGTCCTTTTGACAGGTCTATTATTATTTCTATTTTTAGGTGACATACGCTCTACTTTGATAGTAGCCATAGCGATGCCAATTTCTATCATCTCGACATTTTTGCTAATGGATGCAGCAAATTTTTCTTTAAATATGATGAGTTTGCTCGGTCTGGCTACTTCGGTGGGGATTTTGGTGATAAACTCTATCGTAGTCCTCGAAAACATTTTCCGCTACAAGGATATGGGTTATGGAAAAAAGGAATCTGCCGAAAAAGGAACTTCTGAAATCGCAGTGGCGGTTATGGCTTCTACACTCACAAATTTGGTAGTCTTTATACCCATAGCTAATATGGGTGGTAGGGTCGGTCCTTTGTTTACAGAGTTTGGTCTGACCGTAGCCTTTGCGACGATATTTTCACTACTCGTAGCTTTTACTTTGACACCGATGCTGGCATCCTTGATTTTGCCTGAAAAAACCTATTATGGCAGGATAGCGACCTTTGTCAATAGGGTGATGGGTTGGTTTGAAAAGGCTTATATCAAGACTCTCGAAGCTGTCATGAAAAATAAAATCAGAAGTGGTTTTTTGATGGGAGTGATGGCATTACTTTTTGTGTTTAGCTTATCTATTTACAACAAGATAGGACTTGAATTTATGCCACTTATGGACGAAGGTGACATCGACATCCTCGTAGAGCTTCCTATCGGCTACAATCTCGATGAGACGACATCTGTTATAGACGAAATCCAGAGAATTGTCGCTCTTAACCCCGAAGTTCTACATATCAATTCAAATATAGGCAATCTCGGTAGAGGTGATAGAGGTATGCACCTTGCTCGAACCAGTATAAAGCTTGTTGACCATGCAGAAAGAGAAATCACTACCCAACAGGTCGTAGATAAACTCATAAGAGATTTAGCTGATGTGCCAAATGCTAAAATCAGAGTCGAAGCACAGACCGCTATGCGTTTTGGTGGCGGTGGAAACTCGTTTACCATCAGACTCACAGGTCTCGAATCAGAGAGAATGATAGAAATTTCCTACGAAATCATGGATAGAATCAGAGACATACCCGGTCTGATAAATCTCGATACTACTACTAGACCCGGCAGACCAGAACTTGTCATCGAACCCAAAAGAGATCAGCTCGCTCTCACAGGAGTTACTGTCAGAGACATCGGTACAGGGGCAAGAGCTGCTGTGGAGGGCTTGATTTCTTCGCAATTTAAAGAGGTGAGTAATGAGTATAACATCAGGGTTACTCTCGATGAAGAGGCATACCGCACACCAGAAAGACTCAGAAATTTGACTATCATGACTCCGCAAGGTAGGTTTCAGATGTCGCAGCTTGCTGACATCCACTTTACAGAGGGGATAAACAGAATCATCCGTAGAGATAAAGCCAAAATGATCATGATTTCAGGGGGACCTGCGACAGGTATACCACTCGGCGACATAACTACAGAAGTAAATAACAGATTGCGAGGTTTGCAACTGCCAGACGGATATGCTGTTCGCCTCGGTGGTGGTGCAGAAATGATGTCCGAAGCTATGGATGAAATGATGAGAGCCTTTATGCTCGCTATCCTATTACTATATATGCTCCTTGCTGCTACTCTCGAAAGTCTAAAACAGCCTCTGCTTATTATGTCCACTATACCTTTGGCTTTGATTGGAGTGTTCTTTGTCCAATACATGACGGGCTTGACCATGAATGTCATGTCCATGATGGCTATCATCATGCTGATAGGTATCGTGGTTAATAACGCTATCATTATACTTGACTTTGCCAATATGCTCGTCAGAGAAGAGAAAAAGCCCTTAAAAGAGGCATTGCTGACCGCCTGTTCGGTAAAACTAAAAGCTATCTTGATGACCAATATCGCTATCATGCTCGCGATGTTACCGATGGCTCTGGGTATGGGAGACGCTGGACGGGAACTCCGCCAATCTATCGGGGTGGTGAGTATCGGGGGACTATTGATGTCCACTGTGCTGTCGCTGTATGTGATACCGGCATTGAGCTTTTTGACGGAGAGGAAGAAGGTTATTTAACACAGAGATTTTGAGTTTTTTTTTAACACAGAGTTTTTGAGAGAAGACACAGAGCACACAGAGAAAATTGATTTAATAAAATATTTTTTCCTTGCACGCATCGCTCGAGGTGTGTGAGGGGCAGGGTGGTGGTGGATTGCTATGTTTCTTTAGCACGAAAACGACCATAAATTGTAGGGGTAACCCTTGCGGTTAACCGTATTCAATATGCGGGCAACCGCAAGGGTTGCCCCTACGGTTTTCATGTCTGGTGGTGTCGGGAAAATCGACATGGATTGATTAAGAGATAACCACTTCGTGGTATTTCTGAGGAAATAAACATAAATATTTTTAATGTTTTTAATGTTTCCACTTGACAGAATGGATAAGAAAAATATTTTGGTTCTTTGGAGGACATTATGAAATTTTTTAATGATTTATCGAAAAACAAGAGCTTTGTAACTGTAAAAACCTTGTTATTGTTTTTATTGGTATCTTTGCTGGTCTTTTCGGTCAGTTGTTCAAATACATCAAAATCCATAGAACCGATTTCTAGTAGGCAAAATGATGTCGACATCACTGAAGCTCTCCCAAGGGCTATTGATGTAGCTTTCAATCGTGTGCCCAAAGATGCTATCATTGCTATCGTTCATGTCGCAGCTCCCAATCAAGCCTTGTATGATTTCTTAACTGGAGAAATTGAGCATATCCTTGTCCTAAACGGTTACGATGTTACCGATAGAAGACAACTCGACCAAATCAGAACAGAAAGAGATTTTCAGCTTAGCTGGGAAGTGGATGAAACTACTGCTGTCTCAATAGGTAGGTTTGTCGGAGCAGATGCCGTAATCACGGGAAGTGTAGATGGTGAGGGGTCATTGCAAAGACTCAGAATCAGAGTTCTTAATACAGAAACTGCTCGTGTGATAGGCACTGGCTCTGAACCTTTTGCTACTACACTCGCTTTGACAGAGACTCCAGAGGATTTGACAGCATCTCAGACTATAAATATTACCAGCTTTCCGAGTGGCGCTAATATTTATATCTACGACAGAAACAATAATATAGTCTTTCATGGGACTACACCTGCAGAAGCAAGTCTAAACACATTTTTGAATACAAATTATCTCGTAGTTTTCTCAAGAGAAGGCTATCAAAATTTTGAACAGAATATCAACAACATAGACAGGAGACTAGAACCCACCAGGGTCCACGCTACCTTGACCCAAGTCCCTGTCCAGTCTGAAGTCCAAACCACCCAAACCATAAACATCACCAGCAATCCATCTGATGCGAGCGTTTTGATCTACAATCAGGCTGGGAATGTGGTTTTTACAGGTAGGACACCAGCTAATACAAGTTTAAATACAATCGTGAATACATCATATCTTGTGATCATAAGTCGTGATGGATATGTGAATAATGAACAGACTATCAGAATAGTGAATGGCAGGCTAGAGAGGGATAGAGTGTCGGTGAGTCTAGAGAGGGTGCCTACACCACCTATTACGCAGACACCTCCACCCCCTACACAAACTACACCACCTGCGACAACACAATTGCCATCATCAGTGAGAGTAGGCGATATCATCACCTTTGGTAGATATCAATGGCGTGTCCTTGAAGTCCAGGAAAATCGTGTTTTGATAATCACACAGGACATTATAGAGAGACGAGAATATGATACAAGTAGGTTTGGCATCACTTGGGCAAATTGTAGCTTGCGAGCCTATTTAAATGGAGAGTTTTACAATTCATTTAATCCCACAGATAGAGCAAGAATAGTCCTGACCGATGTCCAAAATCCAAACAACCCAACTTATGGCACTGCTGGTGGAGTTACTACCAGAGATAGAATATTCCTTTTAAGCATTCAGGAAGCTCAGAGATATTTTAGTTCAAATTCTGATAGAATAGCTTTATTTAATGGACAAGCTTATTATTGGTGGTTGCGTTCGCCTGGTGACTATACTCATAACGCTAGTTATGTGGACCACGGTGGTCTCGTCAACCTGCTTGGTTACCGTATCGTCTACGGCCGTGTTGGGGTTCGCCCAGCATTGTGGCTCAGTCTGTAATCTGAAATCTTCAAATCTCCTCCCCTGCCCCCCACATTTATGGGGGGGGCAGGGGGGTAAAAGAAAATCTAAAATCAAGTAGCGTTAGAACACCGAATTTTTTTTTGAAAGGGAAAATATAGGAGAGCAAAATGAATTTAAACATAGTCCCCGATGTAGATTTGCTGGCAAAAGCTCAAATCAAGCTTAATAATCTCGGCATCGATGAAAACACGGTCATCAACAGAGTTTTGCAGAAAATATTAGAAGATGATTTAACGGAATTAGAGATTGTTAGTTTGTCAGAACCTACAGATAAAACAAAACTATCTCAAGAAAAGTCTGAAAAAAACAATAAGCTCAACGATATTCTGCAGCATGTAAAAGATTATTTTGCTCTACTACCCAAAGAAGAGATAGAAAAAAGACTAAAACTTGCAAAGACAAAGGGACCTACTTCCGAATCGATTGGTATATTTAAGGGTATGATTTGGATGTCCGATGATTTTGACGAACCTCTATTAGAGATGAAGGAATATATGTGATGGATTATTTATTAGATACACACACATTGATATGGGTTTTAGATGAAAATATCATTTCTTTTAAAGTTCCTCATGAGATTATTAAAAATCCCAAAATTCAGAAATCAGTCAGCATTGTTTCAATCTGGGAGATCATTATAAAGATCTCTATAAATAAACTAAATTTAAATTTTACTATAGACGATCTACTTGAGACCAATTATATCAAAGCTAAAAAGGAGCAAGTAGTGATAATAATATGTCTGCTGATGTCCACGATACTGTCGCAGTATGTGATACCAGCGCTGAGTTTTTTGACAGAGAGGAAGAAAGAAAATAATGACAGCACAATCACCTGATATTTTTTTGTTAAATAGAGTTAAACATGAGCTTTCAGCTATAGAAAATATAAACTCTTTTCTGGATATCTATTCATTGGGGTTTGAACCTGAGGCAGTTACAACAGCTTGTTGGCGTGGATACATTGCTACATATTCTATATATCGCAACAGACTTGTACTGAAGAAATTAGAGACTAACAATGGGAATAAAAAAGATTTTATTCCTCCCTTGTTAAATAGTAAAGAACCAATAGTTATATGTCCTTATGGTGACAATGAAGAATATAATTCTTGGAAAGATTATATTTATAACAATGTAAACTTGTTTATAAATTATACTGGTTCAATTCTAATCACTAAAGATTTTATTTGGAAGTTTTATGTTCACATGGGCTTTCAAAATCCGATATCTTACAACATAGTAAAGGAATTAACTTTTGAAGAAGGCTATTTATTAGCCACCAATGACCTTTCTGATATTGCGTCTTTATTACGAAAAGATAAAATCATTAATGCAAAAAACGAGATGAAAGAAAGAAATTTACTGAAATGGATTTATGAATGCTTTGATATTTCTTATGAAAATAAAGCCGAATTGTTTAAAAAATATGATAAATTAAGATAGGATATTGGACATAGTTAATAAAGTTTTATAAACCTAATTTTATTTACCACAGAGCCACCGCTTTGATGGTTGAACCATCAAAGCAGTAACTTCGTAGCAGCAATCTCCGATTGTCATAAAACACGATAAAATAAAGAATCATGTCAATCGGAGATTGACGCTACGATTTGAATTTATTGATAAGTAATATATAAAAAGTTTTTTTATTCAATGTTTTTCAGTATATAATCAAACTGCTTGACAAATAACTTTTAATTATTTTTTTGGTTCTAAAAGAATTAGATTTCAATTTGATAATTGAATTATGATAAGGAGTTAATCTATATGGAGCTTAATATACCGCTCAAGTATCAAAAGGATATAGAAACTGCCGTCGATTTTCTAAAAAGTGAAGGCTGTCAGTCAGTTTATCTTTTTGGTTCGTTAGTAACTGGCGATATTCATGATAGTTCAGACATAGACATTGGGATAAAGGGTTTACCAGTTGGCAATTTTATCAGAGTATATGCCAAATTAGACAACAAAGTAGTAAATGATGTAGACTTAGTTGATTTTGATGCTCAAGATAAGTTTTTTGAGCTTCTAAATTCAATAGGAGAGGTAGTAAAAATTGGATAAGATTACCATAAAAAATTGCATTTATAAATTTACTCTTGACAAAAAAACTGCCTTAATTATTTTGGTTTTATTAATAGATAAAGGAGCATTTTTATGGAAAACATGAATATAAACATAGTTCCCGATGTAGATTTGATGGTTAAAGCTCAAATCAAGTTACACGAAAAAGGGCTTGATTTAAGCACAGAATTAAACAAATATTTACAAAGTATTATAGAAGATGACACTAAAGAGAAAAATGAGGTGTTTACTAAAAAAAACACTAATGAAGAGAAAGGCAATCTGCGTTCAGCTCTTATGGGAAAATATAAAGGTAAAATATGGATGGCTGATGACTTTGATGAGCCACTTGAAGATATGAGAGAGTATATGGAATGAAATATTTGCTTGATACTCATACTTTATTATGGTTTGTAGAAAACAATGAAACAATTCCTCAAAAAATAAAAGATATCATAATTACTAATGATAATGAAATTTATGTTTCCGTTATTTCACTTTTTGAGATAGCGATAAAAATAAACATAAATAAGCTAAAATTGGATTTTTCACTAGATGATTTGTTTTTCGATATTCGACAACAAGGGTTTGAAATCATAAGTATATATGACAAACATTTATATAAGTATATCTCACTTCCTCTGATTCATCGAGACCCTTTTGACAGACTTCTCATTGCCACCGCTATCTCTGAAAACATGAAATTTATCACATCTGACAAAGAAAATCAGCTTTATGATGTGGAGTGGGTGTGGGATGGGTAAAATAGATAATTGATAATGGATAATGGAAAATAGGCATTATACCTTGAAATACAACGAAGTTGTTATCTTTTAACTCTCTGTGTTCTCAATCTCTGTGTATCTCTGTGTCTCTGTGGTGAAAAAAATTCTGTTTGACAAAATGGATAAGAAAAATATTTTGGTATAAAACAATTTAAAGGAGAAATTGATATGGCAGACATGCAAATGAACATAATGGCTGATAAAGAGCTTGTAACAGAAGCTCAAATCATGTTAAAAGAAAGGGGACTTGATTTAAAAATAGCTTTCGATAGTTTTTTAAAAGATATTATTGAAATGAAAAGCAAAAATACCAATATTTCACCTAATAATAACCAAAAGACAAATATTGACCAATTACTCGAATGTGCTGGGATGTTTGATGACGAAACCACAAAAGAGATTTTGAGTGCTATTGAGGATTGTAAAAAAATTGATTTAGAGGCTTGGAATGAAGTATTTGATTGATATTCTCCCAAAACCCTAATTATCCCTCTTCCCACTCCCATCAAACACCATTTTAAATGTTTTAAAAGATTCTACTTGACAAAAAAACTGCCTTAAATATTTTGGTTTTGAAGATGATTAAAGGAGCATATATATGGAAAATATGAATTTAAACATTGTCCCCGATGTAGACTTGATGGCAAAAGCTCAAATCAAGCTACACGAAAAGGGACTTGATTTAACCACAGAAATTAACAAATATTTAAAAACTATTATTGACGATTTCACCGAAGAAAAAGCAGAAAACAAAAATCAACCTGAAATAAAACTACTTCGGTTTGAAGATATGCCCCCTGAAGAGCGGGAAAGAAGACTAAAAATCATCAATAAAAAGGGACCACTTTCTGAAGCAATGGGAGTTTTAAAGGGGATGATTTGGATGGCAGATGATTTTGACGAGCCTCTTGAATGTATGAAGGATTATATGCCATGAAATACTTATTTGACACTCATTTATTGATTTGGTATTTTGATGATTTTAACAAAATACCTAAAAAAATAAGAGAAATAATACACAATGAAAACAATACAAAACATATCAGTGTTTTTTCTATTGTAGAAATCGTCATAAAGCTTAGTGCAAAAAAATTAACTCTCAACATCAGCATAGATGAGTTATATAAGCTAATAAAAAATAGCGGTTTTATCTTAATACCAATCAAACAAAAGCACTTAACCGCAAATCTCGACCTACCCTTGATCCACGGCGACCCTTTTGACAGACTCCTCATTGCCACAGCTATCTCTGAAAACATGAAATTTATCACATCTGATAAAGAAAATCAGCAATATGATGTGGAATGGGTGTGGGATAAGTAAAATAGAGAAAGGATAATGGATAATGGGTATTATACCTTAAAATACCACGAAGCCGCCACTACCCAAGGGTCGAACCATCGTGGCGGTAACTAGATTTGTAGGGAACGGATTTATCCGTTCCGAAAAAATTGTATCAAGGACAAAACTGAACGGATAAATGCTTTCTATACAAATCAAGTATCAGATAAATTGTTATATATTAATAGAAAACGATAAACCTTACCCCTTTCCCACTCCTATCAAACACCATTTTTAAATGTTTTTTTAATGTTCCCCTTGACAAAAAAACTACCTTAAATATTTTGGTTTCATTAGTTGTTATAGGAGCATATATATGGAAAATATGAATTTAAACATAGTTCCCGATGTAGATTTGATGGCAAAAGCTCAAATCAAGCTACACGAAAATGGATTTGATTTAAATGCCGCTTTCAACGGTTTTTTACTAAAAATAGTGAATGAAGAAATATCAATAGAAGAGCTAAAAAAAATAGCAAAACCAGTTAAACTAAAGAGACCAAGAGCAGAATCTTTGGGTATCTTTGAAGGTAAAATATGGATGGCTGATGACTTTGATGAACCGCTTGAAGATATGAAAGAGTATATGGAATGAATTATTTACTTGATACTCATACCTTGATTTGGTTTTTGGAAAACAATCCGATTTTACCTGATATAGTAAGGAACAACATCAGAAATCCAAAAAATAATGTTTTTGTTAGTATGATTTCCTTATGGGAAATAATCATCAAAATCAATATCGAAAAATTAAAACTTCATTTCGATTTTGACGAACTATTTGATGCAATAGAAACCTTTAGTTATGAAATATTACCACTAAAAAAGGAGCATTTAAGAGTTTATTTACCACTTCCTCTTACTCATAGAGACCCTTTTGATAGACTTTTAATTTCCATAGCAAAATGCGAAAATTTAAAAATCATTACAAAAGATGAGAAAATAAGAAATTATGATGTGGAGTGGGTGTGGGATAAGTAAAATAAAGAATGGGAAATGGATAATGGATAATGGGTATTATACCTTAACATACAACGAAGTTGTTATCTCTTAATAAAAAACGATGTTCCTCTACCCCCTATCCCCTCACACACCGCTTGCGGTGTGTGAGAGGATAGGGGAGGAAAGTTACCGCTACAATGGTTCGACCTCCTCAGTTTACTGAGGTTTCGTTTTTAAGAATTAGAAAAAAAATATTTGTATATACAATCCTTGATTTTAAAGGCATTTTAGACATTACTAAAAAAAGATTAAATATTTTTACCTAGAATTTCAAAAAAATACTTGACTTTTTAAGGTCATTAAAATAATTTGTTCAAAAGAATAAAAAATCCAAAGAGGGTGTAATATGAGTTTAGAGAAAATATTGGAAACAAACGATTTTGGCAAAATCGATTTAATGTATCAAATTACGCATTCTGAAGGCACTTTGCAAAAAAGGTCTTCGATGTATCCTTTGACCGAGTTCTGCCCACCATTGCCTCTCTATGCTTTAAATAATAATATGTTTACCCCCCCCCCCCCCCCCCCCCCCCCCCCCCAAAAAAAAAAAAAAAAAAAAAAAACACTAAATTTTTTTTTTTTTGTATAAATAGTTACACTACCCCTCTAAAAAAACAAATA
>Ga0099364_10000625_pt1 | contig 60273 bp, 58 predicted proteins | sample TergutTh196P3_FD_73070 | JGI IMG/M metagenome (GOLD analysis project Ga0099364, IMG submission 73070) | Microcerotermes parvus P3 segment gut microbial communities from Pointe-Noire, Republic of the Congo - Th196 P3 | ecosystem: Host-associated > Arthropoda: Insects > Digestive system > Gut ... | reverse complement strand
AATATAGGTTAAAAAATTATATGCTCGGGTTTTTAAAGAGACTGCCAATATTTAAGAAGCTCTTTACAAGGCAAAAGCCTGTTTCCGAAGGCAACATAGAAGAAAAATGGATTGCAGACTTCGGAAAACCACGCCTGTCTCGTTTTAATATTAAATCAGAAATATCCTATGATGCCAATTGCCGAAGCAGCCGCTTCTCTTCAAAGACAGCTATGTTTTTGGGAATAAAAAAAACGCATTGCATTGCCTGGGTGGATGTTCCGGACATTAGTTATAGGGATGTATTTTTAACTGCTTCGATAAGGATCGATACAAAGGGATATGCTGCCGGGGGAATGCTTTTCCGTATGGTGGACAGCAATACCTATTATTCACTTTTAATTTCCAACAAGGAATATTTCAGGCTGGATGCCGTTAGGAACGGAATGCCCTTCCCCTTAATTGCCTGGACAGAACTGCCATCCTATAACGGGAAAGGTCTTGAGGCTCAGGATCTTATAAATTTTTCCATTATCTCCTACAGCAATTCCATCATCATTTTGATAGGCGGACAATGGGCGGCGGAAATTCAGGATTCTTCCATATACGAGGGAGGGATTGGTTTATGTGCGGCTTCCTATGATTCGGGAGAGGTGTCAAATTTAAGTTCTGCCGATTTGGAATCCGGTTCAGAAAACCCGTCCACAGCAGAAAAATATACAGCAGAGATTTTTCTTGAAAGCCTTGTTGCAGATTCGCATCATAATGAAGTTTCCCGGCAATACCAAATTTGGCATAACAGCCCTTCGATAAATCCTCAGTGCAGATTGAATCTTGCAGGAAGCTTTGCGGCGGCTAATCAATACGAAGCGGCATTGTCGGAACTGCATAAGTGCTGGGACATGGAAAACCATGAAAAGAGCCAGAAGGAATTACTGCTTGCAGGACGCCTTTCCTTTTCCCTCGGATTGTACAGGGAAGCCGAAGCTTATATAGGTCAATGCTATGAAGGGGATCTTGAAAGTCTTGAAGGCAGGGAAGCTTTAATAGAAATGGCAAAGATTCTGGATCATGGCAGGCGTTATAAAGAGCTGATGAATTTCTGCAGAGTGGCATTAAAAATTTCTAAAAAAGATCCCATCCTCTGGAACTTTATGGGTCATGCCTATTGGGGTATGAACGATTATACCCGTGCGGCAAAAAATTATGACAAGGCATTTTCGCTGGATAAGGACAGGGGAATTTTTGCAAAAAACTCCGCCAATGTTTATGATGTGATGGGAGAGACCAAAGAAGCTTTAATGCGTTATCTGGATGCAGGCAGAGCCTTCCTTAAGGAAGGAAACAATAATGATCTTGGTTTAATAATTCCAAGACTAATTTCACTTGGTGAAAAGAATTGGGAAGCAAGAAGCCTTGCAGGCAAATGGGCCTTTGCTGTGGAAGACTGGGAAACAGCAAAGAAAGAATTCGCCCTTGCGGAAAAGCTTCGCAAGAATACAAAGCCGCGGCCAAAGGAAGACGGTGCCCAGGTTTTTCTTGGAGCACTGCTCTTGCTGCAGGAAGGAAAGAGAAAGGAAGCCCTTACTCTTTTAAAAAAGGCTATAAGTCTAGAAGAAGACTTTGCACTTTTTCATTTACGTCTTGCAGAAAACCTTTATCTTTTAAATGACGATGTGAATGATCCAAAAATGCTGGAATCATTAAACAGGGCTTTGGAGCTTTCAGAAAAGGATGAAGGAGAGAGCGGAGTAAGAGGCTGGGCAAATTGCATGGCTGCACAAATTGCATTAAGAAAGGGCGATCTGGATGCGGTTAAAAAACATCACGATAAAGCAGTGGAAATTTTAGGTGAAGATCCGGAAGGTATTCTTGCAAACTGCGGCGGAAGCATATTATTTCATTACGGTAAATATGAGGAAGCGGAAAAGAAATTCAGGGAAGCCCTTGCCGCCGATCCTGACAATGCGGAGTATTTATGCAACCTGGCAAACTGTCACATTAAGCAGGAATTTTTTGGCGAAGCCGATGAGCTTTTAACAAGGGCAAACAATATAAGCTCCAGCCCTGCCATTCTGGAAATGATAAGCTATGTCTCATTAAAAAAGGGGGAATATAATAGAGCGGAACAGGCCGTCCGTGCTGCATTGGAATCCGATCCCGGTCATGGCCCTTCCCTTTTATCACTTGGCTGGATTCTCTTTAATCAGGGCAGGTTTAAGGAAGCAGAGGAAATTTTATACCGTCTGGAAAACATAGAGGCAGACAACTCCAAATCCGGGCAAAGCCTGATGTCCGGAAGGGAAGAGCTGTCTGCCAAACTGCAGGATCATTTATACGAAAACATTAATTGTTCACTGTGCAGCCGAATCTGGAAAGTGACAAAGGATCCCTCCCCCTCTCCTCCCCTGCGTCTATACGCAATGCCTCCGGATGACCTTCCCGCAGGAAACTGTCCCTCTTGCGGAAAAACCTACTGCATTGGCTGTGCAAAAAAATATATCGATTCCAAAGGAAGGTTCATTTGCAAAACCTGTAATCAATCCCTTAAACTAAATCATGAGGGCTTGAAAAAACTTGTAGGCGACTGGGCATCCAAATTATGAACAGCTATTTTATTTTATTTTTACTCATTACTGCATCAATATTGCCCCTCATCGTCCTGTATATAATTTTCAGGAAGGACAATAAAATCTCACTTCTATATTTTCTTTTGTCTGTTTCCATGGGAGGAATATCCCTGCTAATAGCTGCAATAATACAAAGATACATCCCCATTCCTGCAAATATGGGAAATATTGGAGTGGTCTTTTTCTCAATCTTCATTCGCATTGCACTGGTAGAAGAAGGGAGCCGGTTAATAACCCTGTTCCCCTTACTAAAAACAGGAAATAAAATTCAGGACATAGGCTCGGCTTCCCGTTTAGGTCTTGCCGCAGGGCTTGGATTTGCTGCTTTGGAAAATGCATTCTACGGAACCATAGATATTAACATTGCCCTATTGAGAATATTTTCCGCTTCTCCCCTGCATGGTGCCTGTGGAATAAGGACGGCGGCTGCACTTCATAAATTTCCCTCCAAACCAGTTTCCGCAATTTTCATGTTCGCTTCTGCAATTTTAATCCATGGTGCATATAACCTGATTATTCTGATTCCAATTATTCCTTCCCTGATTGCTATTCCAGTAGCATTGGCAGCACTATTAATATCCCTGCCCTTAACAAGGGAATAGGTCGAGTAAAATTAATCAAAAAAACACAGGCTGATGAAAGGCACCATTCCCGGCCGAATCCCATGCAGCAAAACGCGCCCACTTCATACCTCGCGGAAATTCAATGGTAACAGTCGTGCTGCCAAAGGGCTTGTGTTCCGTCATCGACAGAATTTCCCTGTTTACATTTTTGCCGTCTGAATAAACCACTTCTGCAAAGTTCATCGGGAAGGTCCAGGACAATTCCGCTTTCGCATAACCATCCCCAATATCACAGCGCGGAATAATCACTTCCCCCGTTGAAACAAAAACATCCCCGGTCTTAATTGCGTTTAGAATGGGTTCGTAATTATCCGGAGCAGGAAGCTTATCCCCGATTTTTACATAGTTAATATTGAAGTCTCCGTAAATATCATAGCTCATATCTTTTTCGTATGTGTCCACTTCCCCTAGCATGTACTTGGGATGATCACTCCAGTTATTCATGTCATTCCATGTTTCTTCATTGCGGCCGTCTATTAAACGCTCTGTTGAATTATCCGCAGGCATATAACGAAAGCCCGTGCCGATAAAAGTCCTGTCCTTAAAATAAACAGAATCCTTGTATTGATCCGGACATTTCTCGGAGGACTTTGTCCTTGGATGAGGCAGAAGCATTAGAGCTTTCTCTGCATTAAGCATGGCAACAATGTCTTCCCCCGAACCCAGATGATAGTATGGGCCATACTCCGTTTCCTCGACAAAGGGCTGACCTTCATCACGGTTCCGTGAAAAATAAATTGGTTTTGGATACATAATATTCCAGTGACCGGGAACCTGATTGTTTGGCTCCTCTCCTGCCATCACCATAAAGGAGGATGAAGAATGAGTGCGGCAGGCATCATAATATTCTTTTAACTGCTTTAATCTGATTATGCCGGTATTTTCCGTATCACCATCACCTCCATGGAAATCATTCAGATATGCAATATCAACACCAATCTCTTTAAAAAGGAATTCCCAGTCCTGCTCCACATCCGGATTTTGGAGCCAATACTCGCGGTAAGCCATATGAAAATGATTCGCCATTTTTTTATAACCGGGAATGCCCGGGAAACGATCATTGTTGGTATAGGCCATTACCATGTCCCTGCATTGATGGGCATTGCCCGCACTGAGCCCAAGGTAAAGAGCCATTTTCTGAACAGTCCCCGGCTTGGCATTATAACAAGGCCAGCATGCCTGATTCGGACAAGTATCATAATACCTGGACTTTTCGTTATGCCTCACTCCGAGGGTAAGAGCCTTCGTATTTGCTTCTTCATCCAGCTCCTTTCTGTAAAAGTTAAAACCAAGATTAATTTCCAACTGACGCGGAAAGAAAAATTTATGAGGCGGCGGAAAGACAGCAACAGCTCCCCCTTCCTGCTCCAATGTTAAAACCCTATTCCTCGCAAAAACACGAACCAGCCTCCCCATTCCCGAAACACCACGGGGAAGTTCCCTTTTGAACTTCCTGTCCAGCCCACGGTAAAAAAGCATTCCCGGTTTAAAGCCGCTCAAAGCTCCCCTGTAAATATAGGCAAGGGATTCATGCTCGTCATTGGAAGCAATTGCCTCTACACGAACAAGATTCGATCCCTCATAGATACTAAAACGCACACCTCCCTTAAAAAAGCCCATGGAAAGACCGTTAAAATCCACATATGTAACAGCACCATCCTTTGTTACCGAACATTCGGTGCTTGCAAAGGTAGCAGAAGCGACAGCAACCCCCTCCCCTGAAAGCGGACTATCCCCATAAACATTCCAGCGATTTTCATATTCCTGAGGCAGCCTTGCATCAGTCCTGCGCTCTCCGGTAGTCACTTCAAACTGTGGATAAAGAGGGCCGCAGAGCTGAAACCAGCTCTCCCCATCAAGATAAGATATATTGCCAATACAGGGCATGCCATCATCAATACCCAGCGAAGCCTTCCAGGATTTTCCGTCTTCACCCTGCCAGCTAATTTCTTTTATTTGTTTTAGATCCTTCATATCTACCTCCGTTATTCACTTGACATTTTTTTTATTTTATTATATCATATTTTCCATACGACGCAGGATAGAGCAGTTGGCAGCTCGTCGGGCTCATAACCCGGAGGTCGTAGGTTCGAGTCCTACTCCTGCTAAAAATGCGGTGTTCCGTTTACGGGACGCCGCTTTTTTTATGATGTTAGGACTCGAAAACTTTTTTTCGGCTGCTTTAAGGCGAGACATCGTAGCCTTAAAGTAGTAAACCGACAGGACGTCGGTTTAGAAAAAAAGGCGGCCTGAAGGGCTGAGACAGGAAGTCGAAGACCGTAAGGCGAGTCCTACTCCTGCTAGAAAAAAAGGTCACCGCTAGGTGGCCTTTTTTTTTAACGATGGAGAGACTCGAAACCGAGCCGCGGCATTTTGTAACCGACAGGTTACGAAATGCAAACTGGCAGGACACCAGTTTAACAAAAAAGACGGCCTGAAGGGCTGAGACAGGAAGTCGAAGACCGTAAGGCGAGTCCTACTCCTGCTATAAAAAATTACTCGGTGTGATCATTCTTCCATTTAATAGCTTCTTCAATTGTAAATTGAAGCAAAATTTCTTCTTTAACTATTTTCTTTTCATTGGTATCGTAAGTAACTTCCCATCATCACATGCAAGCAATTCTTTTTCACTTTTTTCTAATAAATAAACCAGTTTTGTTCTTTTCATTACGCTCCTGCTCTCATCATCGCTTCCCTAAGAATTGCATTCATCCGGGTCTGATATCCCTTCCCGGCACTCTGCAACCATTCAATCACGTCAGCGTCAAGCCGAACATTCACCGTTTTCTTGATAGGCTTATAGTTCGCCATGTTTCGTAAATGAGAAGGCTTGAATTCCTTCATCTGTTCTTCAGTCAGAATTGGAGCGTCAGAAAAATCCGTAACTTTGAAAGCCTTAATTTCCTCTAGTCTCTCTTTCGTAATGGGCATAGTATAATCTCTCCCGTCTATACATAATTGTATAGTAACTCATATAGCTTATCAAGAGGAATTTTACTATAAATTACTCAGCCCTATCTCCCAAACGACACATCAACATGTATTTTGGTGATTGAAGCTTTGACAGGCGGTATATTAATTGTAACAAGAGAAAAAAACGTAAATTTTCCGCAAATAAAAATATACAAAAATGGGGGTTTTTTATTTTATAAAAACCCTCAAATTTGCCTTTTTTTAAAATAATAAAATCTTAATGTTTCCCAGTTCCTACAGGAACTAATAATCGGAAACTTTGCGATCGGGAATGTTCCGAGATGTCGGAATGTTATGCTTTTGTGATTTGTAGCATGAAATTTGATAATGCTGAAGGTTCTGTTCTCAAGAATCGTAGGCTACAATACAGGCCATACCTTCCGTTGGTTATTTATTGGTAAAGGAGCAGAGGCAAAAATTTAACTTGATATTTTTAACCCTATTGTATAGAATTTTAAAATGCTAATATGCCATGGAAGCGATACTGCTGTTACCTTACCAAAGATACTTCCTTCTAACCGTCTTTTGGATTTTGGTATCGGATTTTATACAACATCATCTATAGAACAAGCCAGGAGATGGTCCATGCGTGTCAGCGAAAGAAGAAATTCAAATCGGCAGATAATCAGCTATTATGAATTCGACCTTGAAAGTGCCAAAAAAAAACTACAGGTCAAAAACTTCTCCTTCCCTGATCAGGAATGGCTCGATTTTGTCACATTATGCAGAAGCGGAAAAAATTCAGAACATGGTTATGATATTGTTATGGGGCCTGTGGCCAATGATAATGTATATGCTACAATCCAATTATATGAAACTGGTATTCTTTCTGTGGAAGAAACAATAATCCGCTTAAAAGTAGAAAAAATTTATGATCAGATTCTTTTTCATACAAATGAATCTTTAAATTTCCTCTCTTATATAAAACATGAGGAACAAGGAGAGGAAAATGGATAAAGCCAAGTTTGAAGCTCTTCTTCCATTTATTGTTGGCGGCCTCATGCAAAAACTTGTGGATAAAAAACAATTATCTCATAATGAGGCTTTTTCACAGCTATATGGTTCACAGCTTTATAATAAACTGGATAATGAAAAAACAAAGGTCTGGCACTATAGCACAGAAAAACTTTTTTTACTTCTGGATGAAGAAGTGACCACGGGGAAACTGGAACTGCCAGATTATTAAGGCAGTCAAAAGAGTATTAAAGTATGATGGATAAAATTTTATTTTTTAAGGTATTTTGTCTGGAAAGTTACAAAGCAGTTCACAAGCTTTCGGGTCTCCATGCCCATGAAATTTTTATCAAATACAATGTTTTTGATTATATAACAAAATATTATGACGTACTTCATTCTTATGGAAAGTTGTATATAGTTAACGATATTGATGATTATATTTCTTGCCGGGAAAAATAATTTACAGTAAAAGGGAGCAAACAATGTTAGTATTGGCAGTAAAAGGAAGCCCCAGAAAAGAGGGAAAGACAAACAAAATTATTGACGAGATTCTTCGCGGAGCAAAGGATGCCGGCCACGAGGTGAAGGTCTACAATGTGGGGAATATGGCAATAAAAGGCTGCCAGTCCTGCTATGCCTGCAAGGACAGAATTACCGATTGTGTAATAGATGATGAGCTAAAGGAATACTTCGGCGACCTCCATAATGCAGCAGCTCTGATAGTGGGAGCTCCGAACTATGCATCCAATGTATGCGGTCAAATGGTGGCATTTATGAACAGGCACTATTGCCTTGTGGATGAACCAAGAAATGTTCATGTTCCGGCAGGCATCAAAGTAATCGGGGTTTTTGCTCAGGGCAGGCCGGACAAGAGCACTTACATGGATATGTATAAATGGTATATGAGCGATTTTGAACGCCGTCACATGGAGCTTCTTGATATAATTGTTGCTTCGGGAAATGGAAGGGAATCCTTAAAGGACGGGGATGAGCTTTTGATAAAGGGTTATGCCATGGGTAAGGCTTTAACAGACGGCAGAAAGCTCTAACCTTGGTGACTGTCACCTTTTGAATAAAAGGCTGTCATGGAAACTCCGGACTTAAGAATCGGAGGAAATAAAATTCTGAAGTCTCCCTGACAGCCTGACCGAAACAATTTTTTAATACAAATTAACTTAACAGCTTATCGGTTTAAAACCTAACAGCTAAAAACCTTTTTTATCTTTACCTCATTATCTTGAAGCTCACTATCTTGATGCATCATAAGCAGCCTGGAGTTCTGCTAATGCTGTCTGACCGCCTTCATTGTACCAGCGAGCTATCTGGGCACGGAAGCCAGCTTGGTCTATTCTCCCCAAGATAAAATTGATAACTGCATCATCAATAATTTGGTCAAGGCTGGATGATCTTTGAATCCAAGTAGGAGCCATCATTGCTAATGGGAGAGTTGGATCATGTACTGCGATGGCAATGTTTTCCTGGTACACTACCAAATGACGAGCCTGGTAGGCATTAGGAGACATAATAAAGGAATTGTGTTCAAGCATCCTAAACTGGTTCCATCCGGCAGTAATATGCCAACCATTGGGTATTTCCGCAGCAGCGATGGAGCTTAAAGTGCCATCAGGATTTCTTCTGTGGTTAATACCTTCTGTACCCCAGTTCAATAAGTTTACACCCACAGGATCATTTAAATAGTTCATAAAAGTTAGGTGATAATGCAGATCCTGTAAGGTTCTGGCACCACTGGTTGATATAGCTACATAGCCGGCATGTCCTGTTGTAGGTCTGGAAAACATTTGTCCCCGGCTGTTGGCAACCGAACCCATTACCCCTACAAGTTCACCTCTTTCCCAGGCTTCCTGGGTCATTAAACCATTATCGCGCAAACGAGCGGCGGTACGGTTTGCTTCATCAGCTACGTCTATATGCCAACCGGCTCGGCCGGTTCCAATTACCAGTGCCCATTCCGGGGAAGGCAGAGCAGCAAAGTCCCTGTTCAGAATTCCTTCATCGTAGAGCCTAAAAATCTACACCATCCGGCGACAGCTTTGACGGAGCCATGCCATAAAAAGATTTATAGGCACGAAAAAAGGATGAGTAGTCATTAAAACCCGAATGGTATGCAGCTTCCTTAATGCTTGCTCCGCTGGTTATCTCCTGACGTGCAAGTCCAAGACGTTTAATGCTGATATATTTCATTATCGTTGTGCCGACTGTTTCCCTAAAAAGCATATTAAGGTGATTTTTTGTGATTGAAAACTTTTCCGAAATAACGTTTAGGGAAATTTCATTTCGTAGATTATCATCAAGATATTTTAGAACCTTCCTGATCCTTTCATCCAAAATAACAGGCTTTACGGTATTATTCGTTTGAAGAAAATAAATATGTGAGAGAAGAGAGAGCGTTCTTACTCTTGTGGAAACCAATTGTAACGGCTCTTCCATTTTTTCACATTCCATAATGCTCTTCATATAGAAATTAAGATCGTATTGAGACCCATTTAAAAAATGCAGAGGTTCGGAAAAGAAATTCAAAAAAAGATTCCCTCTCTGTTTTATTCAACAGTTCGGGTAAAAAGTGGACATTAATCCGATGGTGTATTTTTCCGGGAGGATAGATCCACTGGTGAAAAGAATTTGCCGGTATTGTAAGCAGGCTGTCGGTAACAAGGTGGAATACATTTCCCTCTATCCGGAATTCCACTTCTCCGTCAACCATATAGTAAATTTCACATTCCTTGTGAATATGAAAATTTAAGCCATTAAAGGTATCATCATCGCTTTTGGCATTCCAAAAGTACATTCGTCCAGATTTAAAGGTGCTGTGCCTACATGCCTATCATGATAAATGCAATGTCATGATATGGCTATTGTAATTATCACCTAAAACCTTGCAAAAATCCCGATATTACAATATGAAAAATAAATACATGATGAAAAGGCATTGCTATTAGTTAGGCCAGTCCGGGAACCTCGCCCATTTATTCTAAACGGGCAAGTCCCCTCATTCTGGCCTAACATTTTTTGAACAGCCTTTTCATCTATTGTTCATATCTTCAATGAACATAAGGTTATCCAGCGGAAGGTTTTCTTCTCATAAACTGCAGCTTGCCATGAGGGGCTTCAGCTATTCGTAGAATAGGTGAGGGCCCCGGAGCAAGCTGCCTTATAGGGAATGACCTTCTGCTGGTTTACTTATCTTCGAAGTCTAGCGCTGTGAAGCTCTCCACAACTCATTAACCTCGTTGATTACATCCTGACCGCCAATACGCAGCCAATGTTCTTTCTGGGCATGTAAACCGGTTGTGTCAATCACACCCCTGATGAAATCAATACGCATGGTGTTAATTACTGCGTTTAATTCTCCGCCATGTTCTGCCTGAGTGGGAGACAGGAAGGAGGCTCCGGGGTTGGCAACGACATAATCTTCATTCCAGGTCTGCATTTCTGCAGCAAATCTTCTGATTTCGTTAATGGGCGGTCTGAAAGGCGGCCTTAAGGCGGCATTTGCAGGACTGGTAAAGAAGGGGGTAAACTGATTCAAACCTGTTCTATAGGTTCTGGGATCTACACCCATTGCCTCTCTTTCTGCTGCACTATACTGATAGACAAAGCCTTCGTCATCTATTATCCAGTCTCTGCCTTCAATACCTAACTCAAAAAGCTGCCATATCGGTAAATCGGCAGTGGCATTTAAGACGCCCAGTGTATGGAGCATTATATCTTCTGTGGGTGCTCCCGATCTGCTGATTGCAATTACATCGTTAAAGCCAGCCGTTGGTAATACGCGAATTCCATAACCGGTATCAATATAACGCAGATATGTCCAGGTATCGGCAATACCCAATTCATTCAGGTTATACTCGTGGGCATTCCTGATTCTTTCAAATACATCACCAGTGGCACCGGCGGTACTTCTTAAAAGAGCATCCCATTCACCGGAAGGCATTTCCCACCAGCCGGGATTGATTAAGCCGTCTGCGACTACCCTTCTAAACCAGTTAAGGGCTACATCATACTCGGGGTGCATATGAGCCGGAAGTAACTGACCGTTCAGGACTCCCCATCCATTGGGTACGCCAAACCACATCTGCATCATGTCCCATGGGCCGGCAAAGGATGTTATACCAAGACCGTATGTGTCATTCAGACCGTTTCCGTCAGGATCCATCCAGGTAAATGCCCACAATGCTTCATAAAATTCATCCAGTGTTCGAGGCATATTAAGCCCAAGATTTTGCAGCCAGTCTTCCCTTATGCCAAAGGTATTTCTTCCCAAAGCCCTTGAACGGGGAATCCCGTAAAGCCTGCCATTCAATGAAGCGTTTGACCTTACCGCAGGGTTCATGGATCCAAGATTTGGGTATCGATCAATATAATCGGTTAGATCCCAAAATCCGCCGCCGTTAATGGCCGATACAAAGTTTGCATCCCTTGGGTTTATTACAATGACGGTTGGAATATTACCCGATGCAAACATGAGGGGCAGTTGAGCCCAGTATCCGGCACCGTACCAGAGAAACTCAATATTGGTATTTGTGTACTCCTCAAAGAATTCTACAATTTGAATTCTTGCATAGAACTCATCCAGTTCCGGCAAGCCTTCGGGAGCGGCAATACTAATATTAACACGCGGTGTTGTGTGCCGGGGTTGTGCTGTCTGCTGATTTCCCCCGCAAGATGCTACCATGACAATTAGCATTATACAGGCAAGCGGTATTAAAACCTTTGCCATGGTTCTTTTAATCCTTTTCATTATTCTACCTCCTAAGGTATTTTAATATATATCAACGGCGGTTTTACTCACCGGTGATTCCCGTTCTTTCTATCCCCTGAATAAAATTCCTTTGGGCAAAGAGAAAAAATATTATGACGGGTGCAATTACAAGTAATGCACCGGCCATAACCACAGCATTATTCAATGTATCTTCTCCGTCTTCAATAAGTCCAAGCATCTCAAAAAGAATTTCAGGCGGAGCGTTCACTATTGATATTATATAATTAATCCTGACAGGAAGAAAACTGAGCTGCGGCCTGCGCAGAAATATGGACGGTTCGTAAAAATTATTCCAGTGCCATACAACGGAAAGCACCAGCACCACAATAATTGCAGCCCTTGCCAGCGGCAGCACGATTCTCAGATAGGTTTGAATAAAACCACAGCCGTCTATTTTTGCGGCGTTTTCCAGATCCAGGGGCAGGGTAAGGTAAAACTGTCTGAAAATAAAAATATACAGGGCACCGTTCAATCCAAAGCCGAAAAATGTAGGTACGATCAGGGGCAGATAGCTGTCTATCCAGCCAAGGTTTGTGTAGGTAATAAAGAGGGGGATGATAATTGTTTGCACCGGAACAATAAAGGACAGAATGACCAGCATGAACAGGGCATCCCTAAATGGAAACCTGAACCGTGCAAAACCATAACCAATAAAAGAGCAGGAGATTAGATGACCAAGAGTGGCAAAGACGGTAACAATTAACGAGTTTCTTGCATATTGGGCATAGCTTAAAAGGTCTGCAGCAATATAAAAGTTTTCAAATTGCAGCCGTGTGGGTACCCAGTGCACCGAAATATTATTTAAATCTGAATTGGACATGAGGGAAGTAACCAGCATATATAATACAGGAAAGACACAGACAAAAGCTATTCCTGTTAAAAACACGTATATAAAGATCCTGGAAACCCATCTCCCCGACCGTGCCTTAAAAACAAAGAAACTTCGGCTAATGCTTTTTAGAACGCTCGATTGTGAATATGCGTCTTCGCTTGTCTTTAACATTCTTTTTCACCCTCTCTGTTTCATTGATATGAATGTAGTGTTTCATTCCCCCAAAAGCAATACCTATAACTACAAGAATAAACATAAAATAAATCCAGCCAACTGCGGCGGAATATGCAAACTGCCCCTGATTGAATCCCAAACTCTGTATATAGCCCAATAGCGGATTTCTAATATCCAAAAATAGATCCGAAATCGTATAAATAATGACCAATAGGAGCATGGGAGAAATCATGGGGATGGTTATTTTCCAGAACATCTCCCACTCTGTAGCACCGTCTATTTTTGCCGATTCATAAAGTGCCGGAGATATGCCCTGCAACCCGGACAAGAACAGCAGCACCTGCACGCCCGAACCCCATAGGACTGTTACCAGCATGCCAAGTATGTTTTGCACCACATCCACAACGGTATTGCCAAAATAAAAAAGCACATTGTAGGGAATTATAGTACCGTCCCTTATGTTTAGCACCTGATGTTCCACTCCCTGATTCAGGAGCTGACGCATAACTTCACCGGTTCCAAGCAGGAAGGGAAGGAAAATCGCAATTCTGAAAAAGCCTCGTCCGCCCATGCTCTTGTTCAGCATTACAGCTATAATGAGTGCAATGAGCACCCTAAGTGGAAATTGAACCAATGTATCCCTAACTGCCGTTATAAACATGGGAATAAAATTTGTATCTATTAAAAAGGCTCTGGTAAAATTTTCTATGCCTGAAAAAGACAGTTGAAACCCAATGATATTATCTATTCTGGAAAAGCTTAGGCGTATGGATGTAAAGAGGGGATAGGCAAAAAACAGGGCAACGCCAATTAAAAAGGGAGCTATAAAAAACAAGCCCTTTAAAGCATCACGGTCGCGCATGGACATTTTAATAAATTTTCGTTTCTTCTCCATACTCATTATGCTCCCAGCCTGACAACTACATAATCTACGGGTGGAATTCTTATATCTCCGATTGAAACATAATCATTGGTATAGTTGATATAAACCGAAATATTATTGTCGTATTCAATACGGATCACATTTCTCATTAATACTTCATGTGATATAATTTGATGCCCGTATACATCGGAAAGATTATCTTTAAATTCATTGTAAATATCCAGAATACGGCTTTCCCAATTGTAAAAGGCAGAAGTAAAAAGCCAGTCATAGATTGTATTGCGCAGCCTTATGGGATTTTCGTAAGTAATTGTAAATGTTGGTATGGCACCATACTCAATCCACTTGAGCTTTTCAATATCCAAATCAAAGGAAAGGTTGCCCGGTTCACCGGAATAGGGAATCATGCCGGAAACCACCATCTGTACAAATGGAATATGCTCATCGGTGATATTAAGCCCGAAGGCTCTCATGGGAACATCATAAAGATAATCCGCCGATTGAAGCACATACTGGTTCATGCCGCGTACCGCTACCCTGCCCGTCTGACTGTCTCCTTCTGCAAGCATGGCCTGCCATGTCCGAACCGTTTCGGATTTTGAAAAAGGAGAGCGGCTATTGTAGTCATTGTAAATTATCCGCCCAATATTCTGATAGGCAATATATAAATTGTTAAACTGGCGCATTTGGTTCAAAAAACTGCCATGATTCTGCAATGATACAGCTGGGTTAAGAAGGAAATACTCCGAAGAGGCACCGCCTCTTGAACCGCCGCTTCTTGTGCCGCCCCTTGATGATTCTGATGTTATTGGGCTGCTGGCTCCGTTATACACAATGTCATTCATGCTGGAAAAACCGCCATTCCCGTTCATGGCAAAAACAAAATTGTTTTCCAAAAACACATTAAAACCGGAGCGTCTGTCAAGAAAGCCGTCTATATCCCTGAGCCCGCCGTTTCCGCCTAACTGACTGGCAGGAGGCCAATATCTTGGAGGTGAATAGCCATTCCTTGTCCATGACATAAGAACGGCATTAACATCGTTTACACCCTCTGCCTCCAGGCGACCCAAAATATGGATTAAATCTCTAAAAGATGTCATGTCATGGAAGGTGTCAAAAACCATCTGCCTTTCCGGAGCACCCATTACAAAATGCATTGACAGGGGCATGCCTGAACCGGGAGCTATGGAATCTGTAAGCTGTCCGGTATTGATTAAATAATCCCTGTAAATCCGTGCCATGCCGCTATAATTGGCATCCTCCCCGCTCAGCATGAAATACCTGATTTCCCTGTCTTCCCGTATAAGCTCCCTGTCTATCCTTTGCACGGTTCTGCCCAGAGAATTTGATCCTCCCACCGTAATATTGTCCAGCCTGACATTAAAAATATTGCGAGGATACAGTTCAAAATGAATCCTGTTCAGGTTAATTACACGTCCGGACGGATATGCCATGATCCCGGCATTTTCTGCACCGCGGGTAATGGCGGCAATAAAGGCATTGTCGTTATATTTAATTCCGTAAACAGGCAGGGATGCCGCATAACGGAGGTATTGATCACTCTCCATAAGGTTTTCCATGCTGATCACCCTGTGGGAATAGGTATACCACATGCCGATATTGACAATTAAGGGACGGGTATTTCTGTTTTCGAATCTGGTCAAACCGCCGCTTCCATCGGGATACAACATATAGCCGTCTACAAAATCATTGGCAGCACCGAAATATGGCAGAATCCCCAAAGATGTAACTGCAAAATTGCTGTATTCCCTAATGCCGTCACCTGGTATTCTTACAACAAATTCACCATCTTCCAGGGTATACTCTATCCTGACAAAGATCCCCTGTACTGTAAAACCGAATATTACCGCCGCTCCGTTAGGCAAAAGCTCTGTTTCTATATAATCCATGTCCCTGTAGGAAAAAAGAGATGCCGGAGGTGCATCCCGCTGACGGAGATTGTTAAAATCTATTGCAAGAGCCGACTGCACCTGCGCAGTCCATAGGGGGTTTAACCTGCCGATATTGTAGCTTTCCTCACTTGCCACAGATTCCCATAAGTGTCCGTTACGCAGATCCAAAACCTGTACTGCTCCATTTTTATCGTTAAAAAAAAGTTCCAGATTACCCGATCGGGCAACAGATACATATTCCCCCGGATCGTCCCTGTCTACATTAGGTGCAATTGGGGTATAATCCCAGACCATTCTGCCCGGAGAATTTGCAATTGCCAGATTAATGCTGATCATGCTCCAACCGGCAAAACCCAAAACCAGAAAACCCATGATCATGGAGAAGCGTCTTTGTTTGAAATAGCTTAGAATTTTTTCAAGCATTTTTACACCGCCTTCATAACCATATCAGAAAACCAGCATTCTAAACTCAAGGACAACGCCAAGAATAAATTGAATCAGCCTTGCTATAAGCACATAGATCATTCCGCCTACAATCCATATTACCAGCATGACAAATACCGTTATTAAAGCCAGCTTAATTGCCTCCTTCCAATCGTAGGAGTTTAACACCTTTAAACCCATAAAGAGGATAAAGGCCGCCCATGCGGTAGACAGGGAACCAAATATACCAAACCATGATCTCTGGGCATCGGAGAGCACATGGGAAACAAACATCATGGGTGTATTGATAAAAATAAAGGGTAGCAATGCCAGGGAAGAGGCAAAGAAAATTTCCTTTACCTTACTTTCGCCATTGGCTATGGAACTTACCGCAAAGGAAGCTATTACCCATGTAAGCGGCACAATCCACATCTTCACCATTTCAAAGAAGACATTAACATCTGCAGTATTAATTGTTGCCAGCGGGTAATGCACAACCATTAAATATGACATCTGAATTAAATACGCAAGTAAAAGTATTATCACAGGTACAAATAAATTAAGCCTGTCCCTGTTGACGCTTATTGTTTCCAGAGTTTCAACCGGACGCATTAATATATTGGAAGAAAATAAAAGCCCCTGGGGAATCTTCATCTTTGGAGTTTCTGCCCGCATAAAGGAAAGGGATGATTTTTTAACAGCCCTGCCAAAGTATTTAATGAAAAAATATAAACCGGCAATTAATGCCAAAATTAAAACTACTATAAGACCGAAATTATTACGCATGGTTTCATAACGAAACTCTTCAAATGCCCTGGAATACCAGACAGGATCATTGGCAAGTATGGCGCGATCCATTGCCTCTTTCCATAGCTCCAGTTTGTAATACACACGGGATATTCCCAAATGAGCCATTTCGTAGTTTTCGTTCATCTCCAAAACACGGTTCCAAAGCATATATGATTCGTCATACATCCCCTGCTGGAAGGCCGTAGTAGCTCCATGCACCGTCAGAATGAATTCGGTTGGTTCAAAGACCTGGAAATTATGGGCAGCCCTGTCGGTAACAAATAAACGTCCCCTGCTGTCAACGGCTATTGCACTGGGTCTGTTAAAAAGCCCTATCTGCTGACCCCTCCCACCAAAGGCGGCAAGAAGAATGCCGTCCTGATCGTACTGGTATATCCTGCCGGAATTCTCCTCCACCACGGTTACAATGCCGCTGCGGTCGGTGGTAATTCCTGCAAAGACAGGTTCGAAGAAATTCCCCTCATCGTCAAAATATTCGCCAAACCTGAACTGCCTTCTAACCGCTCCCGAGCGTAAGATGGTAGAATTAATAAAGTTTGTAATTGGGTTTCCGCCACTGTCTCCCAGACTCCCGTATGTCCTGAATGTATTATTTCCGACCGAATTGAGCCTTTTTACCTCTCCTTCGGCACGGTTCAGGCTGGTTGCATATATCATATTATCGTAACCCAAATGGATGTCGATAAAGGACGGAGCCAATCGTCTGGACATAAACCTTAGCTGATTCTCGGTGGCAAATATACGCAGCATGGCTTCGGTTACATTAAAGCCAATCCTGGATCTTCCGAAGAGTCCGCGGAACTCATTGTTGGCATCCAGTATCATTATAGTTTCGCCCCTTACTGCCATAATAAGGCCTGTATTATTTACAAGGAGACTGGTCGGAGTAAAGGGAGCAGAACCAACAGCATCGGATTCGGGGTTCACATATTGATCGATAAAACTTCCATCGGCGGAAAGATGTACTATACGGTTATTCCCGGTATCTGCCACAAACATGCTGCCAAAATCATCTACAAATATTCCCTGGGGCTGGGAAAATCCATTGTTAGGCGGCCCGTAATATGTGCCTGCTGTATTTAAATCCGGGTCTAACTTTACAATCCTGTTATTGCCGGTATCTACTATATATATGTAATCGTTACTGTCTACGAATATATCGGCCGGTGTTCTGAAATACTGGTTGCTGCTGCCTTCGAATTCCCCGATATTATTTATCTGTGCAATAACATTATAGGCGCGGGGAATACGAATCCTCTGTCCGCCCACACCGGTTACAAAATGAATATCCGTAGCAAAAATGCTCGCAGCGGTGCCAAAGAGAATAAGGGTAATAAATAAAAAGAATTGCAATTTTTTATTAAGCTCATTCCCCATAAATTCCTACCCTTTTATTCCCGAATGAACCATGGTTTCCATTACCTTGCCCTGCAATATGGTAAAGATAATGACCGTAGGCAGAGTCATAAGGAAGGTTGCCGCAGCAACAGCCCCCGCCCTGCCTACAGACATTCCGGCAGGTCCGCCGGCAATTACCTGCAGAGCCAGAGGCAATGTCCGCATTGCCTGATTGGTAACATAAATTAATGGAGAGAAAAAATCGTTCCAGTTGGCGACAAAGGAAAAGACAATCAGCGTTGCCCAGGCAGGAGCCATGGCAGGCATTACAAGACTCCAGAAAATCCTGAACTCTCTTGCCCCGTCTATGCGTGCAGCTTCAATCAGCTCATTCGGGTATTGCTCCATGAACTGCTTCATCAAAAATATATTATACGCAACCGCTATATTGGGAAGAATCAATGCCCAATAAGAATTTATGAGTCCAAGCCCGTTAACAACAAGATAGGTTGGTATCCTGGTTACATGGGGCGAAAACATAAGAGCCATAATAATAATGGAAAAGATTGCATTGCCGCCGGGCGGCCTGAATTTTACAAGGGAATATGCACCCAGGGATGAAACAAAAACAGTAAGGGATACAATGCTTATTGTTACAAAGAAGCTGTTAAAAAAGAATCTGGTAAAGGGGACTGCGGCACTGGTAACAGCCAGAACCAGATCCGAAAAATTGGACAATACAGGCCGCATGACAAAAAACCTTGGAGGGAAAAGAAAGAGTTCTTCCAAAGGCTTAAAGGCAGTATTAACAAGGTAGACCAATGGGAGCGAAGTAAAAGCGACAAGAATGATCATTACAGCATACATAAGTGTCTTTGGTGCTGTTATATAGAGCCACTGGCTCCTGAACCATTTTACTTTAATCAAAATCAACCGCCTCCATTGTATTATTTATCCGATGCAAGCAATCTAAAAACTATCCGCCCCAATGTAAAGGTCAGGATGAACAACATAACCGCAACAGCCGAAGAATATCCCATTTGAAACCTGATAAAAGCATAGTCGTAAAGATGAGCAACAATGGTATGAGCCGCATAGTTCGGGCTTGGCATGCCTGCAACAGAAACAGCTATGTCAAAAACGCCAAAAGCTCCCACAATCGCATTAACAGCGCCAAAGAGGAGCTGAGGTTTCATCATGGGCAGAGTGATATAGATTAGCTCCTGAAATTTATTTTTTATCCCGTCTATTCTTGCAGCTTCGTAATATTCCTTGGACACACTCTGAAGCCCGGCAAGGAAGACAAGGAAGCCCGTACCCATACTCATCCAGAGCGAGATGATGATGATGACCGTCATAATGTACTGGGGATCGGAGTTCCATAAAATTGGAGTTTCAATCAAACCAATTATGTGAAGAATATTGTTTATATAGCCGTATCGATCCCCGGAAAAAATAACCATCCAAACCACCGACATTGCAATGCCGCTGGTAATAGAGGGAGCATAAAAAGCCAATGCCAGAATACGCTTTGCCTTCATTTGGTTGATAACCCAGGCTGCAAAAAAGGAAAGGATATAACCCATGGGCCCTGTTATAAGGGCAAATACAAGGGTATTGCTGAGGGCGGTTAAAAAGATCTGATCGTCAAGTAAGAGCAAAAGATAATTGTTAAAGCCGACAAAGGTGGGGGGCTGCAGCATATTGAAATTGGTAAAACTAAGAGCGATTGCGTAAACAACAGGCACAACAACAAAGGTGGTAAATAAAACAAGAAAGGGAAGCAGGAATAAATATCCTAGCCAATATTTTTTTATGAAGGTTTGAATTTTTTCCGGAATGGATTTATTTGCCATCACTAATGTCTTCATGGATTGTCCTCATGGAAGAAACCAAACTCTTCCTGCCTCATCCTTAATTCGCGGTTAATTTCCCTGACCGCCCTCTCCAGGGCATCACGGGGATTTCCTCCGCTCATAACAACCGTGGTCCATGCATTCACCAAATGCCTGTTTGTAAAATAGCCGCCAAGTACCGTTGGCATTTCCCTTGCCCAGCGCCATTGCTCCTGTATTACCTCTATGTCTTCCTGACTCCATGGCAGATTCAAAAAAGCTTCCATATTGGCAGTATTCCAGCGGGCCTCTGCACCAATAAGTGCTTCCACCTCCCGGGCAAAGCCTGCCTGTGTGGGAGCAGATGTCCACCATTTTAAAAACTCCCATGCATCCAGCGGCGAATCGGACTGGGAAAGAATCATAACACTCTGCATACTTATATTTCCGGCAGTGCGGTCTATCGTGCCATCTTCACGCTCTATGCCCGGCAGGGGAGCAATGCCCCATCTGCCGACAAGCTCGGGAGCCGCAACAGATAACTGCATGTACAAATTAAAATCACCCACACCCAGAGGCATGATCCCCATACGCATACGCTGATAAAAATTGGCCTGTATAGGCACACCCATGTGGGTAAAGAGTTGAGTATACTCTTCGAATGCTCTAAATGCCTCCGGCGTATGAAAACCCGACCGCCTTAGATCGGGCGTATAATAGCGGCCGCCATGCTGAAAAAGAAACTGGGAAAATTCCCTGCCGAAAAAGAATTCCATGCCGTTCTGATACAGTACAGGCAGAACATGCTCGTAAAGCTGTGCCCTTGTATTTGGTATCTGCAAATCCAGCATGGAAAGAATGTCCCGCCTGTAAAACAAGGCATTAAAGTTCATGGTTTCCGGCAGGGCATAGACACCGCCCTCATACTCAAAGGGCGTAAGGGTGGCAGGCACAAAGCGGCTGGCAATATCGGCATACCCGGGCATAATCGATAAATCCTGCACAGCCCCCCTTATGGCAAACTCGACAGGTGTAATGACATCCACCCCGATTGCAACATCCGGTGCACGCCCGGAAATAATGGAAAGCATAATTGCATTAACACCGCCTGCCACAAGCTGGCCTGCAGGTACGACATTTACATTAACAGCTATTCCGCTATAGGGAGTAAAGTCCTCATCAGCCATTTCCTTAATAGCCTCTGCCCATTCCATACCGCGTGCAATCCATACATCGATGGTATTATGTATGGGCATATGTTCGTCCAGAATTCCGCCTACATCAGTATAATTTCGAAAAAACGAAGCAAAAAAATTTGCAACCAGGGTCCATAGACGCTGGAATAATCCCGGTTTGGCATTGACCCATTCACTTCTGTCATTGCTATCCCCGAAGCTGAAAAAATCTATCATTAGAGGCTGGTTCTGCAGCTCTATATACCATACACCCAAACTTTCCTGTGCCGCAATTAAATCATTAAAACGCCTTGCTATGGAAAAAGGATTTTCTATCATCCTTATTAATTGTTCCTGTATTGTAAGAAAATTATTTGCCATTGCCGGGGTTCTTTCTGTTAGCCCTACGGAGATGGAATGTTTGTATTCCATACTGTTTGCAAGGTTTCTCATATCGGCCTCAAGCCCCGGAAGCCTGTCAAAGATAAAGTAATCGTAGTTGGGGTCGGGGCTGCTTCCTGTGACCATGGTTATCCGCATCATAATATCCGACAAAAGCTGAATATCTTCCCTGATGGAATGAATAACAGCCGCAAGATTGCCGTACTTTACCGTCATGGTAATAGTATTGAGTCCCTCATTCAAAAGAACCTCAAAGGGAAGATCGTCCCCGGATTTTAAAACATGCAGATCCCAGGAAGTGTTATACGGAAACCTGTATGATAAAAATTCCTCGAAGGGCACTTCCCCGTTAACAGCTATCTGGCGGAAAGAAGGCAGACCGTTATTCCATGCCTGTCTTACCCTTACACCTATATTGTATAAACCGGTTTCCGGCACTTCAATTTCCCATGTCAAACTCTGGTTGCCAAGCCTCCATCTCCAGCCGCCCATTACATTTAAAACCCTGGTTGTAATTGAACGTGGTGTAACGGTTGGACATAGATCCACTTCTCTTCTAAGGGTGGGACTATTTTTTTCGATCACGGTGGATTCTGCCTGGATGGTAATGGTATTGCTCACAAGATTTTGCCCGGCAGCAGTCATATTTCTCCTATATTCAGAGTAAGGCAAAACCACAATAGGCGCCATGAACCTTATCCCCGAAATTGCCATGTTCTGCCGTGTATAACCCATGGAAATTGTGTTAGGTCCTTCATCAAGATAAAAGAGGAAGGCTTCCTGACTATGCCCTGTGGAATCAATTGCCCTTTGAGTCCGCCATCCGGGGATATCAATTTGAGAGGGCCGGGTCTCATCCCCAAGGCTGTTTATTACCGGCTCGTTCCTGTCCATAAAGTATCTGTAAAATACCAAATCCGAAGCTTCCACAAAGGGATGGACTCCGTTGATCTGAATGCTCCTTGTGGCAGGGATGGTGGCATCGGTAAAAAGATAATAATCTAATTCCAGTTGATACAGACCCGCTTCCGGTGCATGAACCCGGAACTCTATATGATCGGTAAGCAGGGTCCAAAGGAAGGCAGTCCTTCCATTATAGTCCTGCACGGGAACAGCTTCACCCCGGTATTCTATTGAAGATAAAGGAACATCGATATGGGATGATGAGATTCCCAACCCTGCCCTTCGATATTCTTCAAGCAGTTCATAATAACGGGATATTGATACATCTTCGGCAAACCTGCCTGAAACAGGCCTTCCCTCGAAACCGGCATACCTGTAACGCAGGGAAACAGAAGATAAATCCGGTTCGGCGGAGACAGTGTCCGTAATGATCAAAAGGCAGAATAATAGAGCCAGGGGAAAAGAGAGTACAAATAATAACCGCTTTGAACCATGGTTTCTCATTTTTTCCATGGTAAATGCTATATTATGAGCTGTCAATTGATAATATTATGAAATTATTACAAAAAACTATGCAAAAATCCCGAAATAGTGCGGAAGGTAATTTACAAGAACAAAACCTTCTGCTGTTATAAAATTAAAGTGATTGGCACCTCAGTGTAACCCACTATTCTTCCATAATTAACTTGCATTTTTTGTACAACCCAGGCAAATCGTCAGTCAAAGTTGTCCATATAATTTCAGTGTCTATCTGACCATATCCATGAACAACCACATTCCGAAGTCCAATAATATTTCTCCATGGAATATCAGTATGGTTTGCGGCGAATTCATCTGTCAAATGGTTAGCAAGTTCTCCAATTTGCAATAGACTCATACAGACTGAGTTAAAATAGTCTCTATCATTAATAAAAATATTATAATCCGCTCCAAAACGTTTTTGTGCGTTGAGTGCATTTTCTATATGTTCAATGATGTGTTTTAAAACTGTGGCATCTTTATCCATATATGTGGATCATTTCCTTTTCTATTTTTGTTCTAAATTCATCAGACATGCCGGCAGTAGTTATAACATCAACTTTATTTTCCAGGGTTTCTTCCAGGTCAAGGCAAAAACCGGAAAATTCAAAAAGCGTACGGATTTTTCCTTTTTCGATGCAGATATCGATATCACTTTTATTCCTGGCTTCCCCTCGAGCATAAGAACCGAATAAAAATGCCTTTCGAATACCATATTTTGTGGCAACGCCGGTAATTTTGCTCTTTATTTCCTCAATGGTATATGGCTTATCCATTATTAAAGCATATTGGCAAAATGGGTGTTTGTCAATTTTAGCATTCCTAATTACCAACCATTCCGAGGAGACCTCCAATGACTTCAATTCAAATCAAAGAGCTAATATCCTGTAATATGTATTCCCTAAATTAACCTTCCGGAGATGAAATTTGACTGGAGAAGAAATTAGAAAACTTATATCTAAAAATATCAAATACTTCAGAAATAACAGGCAATGGTCACAAACTGAAACCAGCGAAAAATTAGGATTATCAATACCCTACTATTCCAATATGGAAAGAGGTTTATCCTGGATAACTCCTGAAACCATCTCTAAACTATCAGAATTATTCAATATTCCACCCCATTATTTATTCATGGATCACGATTTAAATGAAAAAGATATAGATTATGCAGATTTTATATCTAATGAGCTTATTGAAAGTATTAAGGCTAAGAAAGAAGAGCTTTTAAAGAAGTAAGCTTTAGCTTAATTATTGCTTTTATAATATGTTTCCCTTTCACCTAAACGAGTTATATGGAGCATATTATCTTCTATAAAATAATCAATTTCCATATATCTTTCAACATTATCTAATCTCATTCTATTATCTTCTCTTATTATATATGTATATCTATCTCCATTCCAATTTACAGTATCCTTTTCAAAAATTATATAACCTCTTACATTTCTCCATGTTCCAATTAATTCATTCCTACCACAGCTTAATACTGTTATTCCTGTTACCAGGATTATTGCCATTAATATTATTATGTTTTTATTGTTTTTCATTGCTTTACTCCTTGTTATATTGTTTAATTGTATACAAAATTATGCTTTAATTCAATACTTTTTTTTGAGTGTTATATAAAATGTTGCCTTTTTCTTTGATACAGGGGTCACGCTGAGGTGTCAGTCACTGTTTTTACAGCAGTGCCGTTCAGGATATACCCATGGAAATGTATATATAACAAGGAATACGGAAGGCTTTCCTCTCATAAATTGCAGACAGCAATGAGGCGGCTCAGCCATTCGAAGAATGGTTGAGACCCCGGAGCTGGCTGCTTTACATGGACATGCCTTCCGCTGTTGTGATTTTTGACTGCCCTCGTACCCCCTTTTGATTGATGTCATGTGATAATATTACATAGGTAAAGTACTATACCGAAGCTGGCTGCTTATTTAGGATTTGCCTTCCGCTGTTGTGATTTTGACTGCTCCCTTTGGTGACTGACACTATTGCAATACCATTATCCACAAGTATTTCCAAAAACCTGGCGGCTTTCTTCGTAGAGGGTCTGAGTATATTCCGGGGGCAGGCCCCAGTACATTCCCGGGAGTATGGGTTTCTGTAGATAGTGGGCTCCGCAGTATTTTTTTACGAAGTTCCTGGCGGCTGCAACGGCTTCTTCCGGGGTAACTTCCCTGGTCCTGATTCCGTTATGCCAGCCGGGATCAGCCTCCAGTTCCAGGCCGCTTTCTACCCCCAGGATGATCTGACCGCCATATTCCTGGTAGAGCATTTCTTTATTGTTAATGGGTTGCCCTGACCAGGAGTCACAGCCCGCTTCTATATAGGCTGGTACCAGGGCCTCATTTTTTCCGCAAGAATGCATATCAAAAAAAATACCCCGTTTATGGCAGTGGCTGACGATCTTTTTGAGGGGCTCCACCAACATTTCCTTGACCGTGGTTAGGCTAAAGAAGGGAGCATGCTGACCCCCCCAATCGTCATGGAAACTCACCTGATCTATGCCATAAGTCTGGATATACCGGTCTATCATACGGTTATAGAGGTCAGATAAAGCATCAAAGACCCGGTGGACTGCATCCTTCTGATCTTCGTCAATCAGAGCCATGGCAGCACCCTCAAAACCCATCCATGATATAAGCCGCTCAAAGAGGCCGTTCATTATGATGGCGGTTAAACATCTGTCAGTATTGGAATAGTCGGCATTGGAGGCTTTACTGCTTTCCCAATCCCACATTTCGATGTCCGGGAAGGAGATGATTTTTTCCCAATGGTTTACATCATCCAGGAGGGGATCCCCGGGGCGTACCATGGAGCCCCCCACCTGGGGTACATATTCCCAGGAAACACCGAACTTGTCCTTATAACCACTGGTACTTACCAGATCTATCTCTTCCTGGCTTAGAGGTTGAGCTTCAAAACAAAAACACCGGGCTATATTATCCGGGTCTATCCGGGGAGCCAGATATTTTCTATCCCCCTGGACAGGGAGCCACAGGGGGAGTTTTCTCTGGTAAATCAGCCGGAAGTTTTCCCTGGGGCTTATGGGGGTATCAAGGTTGATGATCCTATCTTTTGCCATATATGCAGTTTATTCCTTAGGTCTAGTATACCTAGAGAATGCAAAGGTGTCTGTCACTGTTTTTATTGTAGTGCCGTTATACAACATAGCGATAATCATTTTTTAATTAATTCTTTTATCAACGGTTTTATATATTTCCATTTTGTCTCTTTTTCCAATTCCCCAAATTTCTATAATTTCTATCTCATTTCTTATTATCCTATATACTATCCTGTATCTTTTTTTATCGAAATATAGTTTATAAAATCCAGTTAAATTTATATTATTTTTATTTCCTAACTCTTCCCCAAGAAAGGGATTTTTCTCTAGTTTAACCAATAATTTATCTACCAGTACTTTTAAGCTGCCATCAAGGGATTTATATTCTATAGATGCTTCTTGAATAAATTCTATTTTCATAGATTTTTATTTTACCTTATTTTGTCCCAGGAAACATTTTTTTTAGGGTTATACTTTTCCATACGGGTGTCAACAATATTTTTTATTTCGAAATGCTCAAAAATTTCCTCTATCTCCTTTAAATGCTCATATTCTTGATATGAAATTAATACAGCTTCCATATTATTATTTTTTAAGATGTATACTGCTTCTCCGGAATCCGATAAATTTCTAACGGTTTGCGTAAGTTGTTTCTGTAATTTAGTGATTGGTACCATTTGTTTTGTTTCCACCAACATATACTTCTCCTAATAAAACATTGTATTATTCTATGTATTATTATATATATAACTTTTGTTTTTTGTCAAGCCATGTTCTATGCGTCATGCAAAGGTGTCAGTCACTGTTTTTATTGTAGTACCGTTCAGGGTGTACCCATGATGGACATGAATGTATATCATGTAATGCGGAAGGTTATCTTCAAATGAATTGTAAGCTACCCATGACCGCTTTTTCTTTACCCATGGATAGTAATGCATAACAGGAATCATATGGAAAGGTGGGGACGGGGGTCAGGCAAAAATTTGCTTTAGCATTTTTGACTGCCCTCGTACCCCCGTTTTATTTTATGCCATGGGGTAATATTACATGGGTAAAGTACTATACCGGAGCAGGCTGCATATTTTGACATACCTTCCGCCGCAATATCACAACACTGCCCTTATCGCAAAAAACAACATTAAAGAGCTGGCGATCAGCTTTGCACCAGTTCCGATAAGGAAGGCGAGGAAGGCGGCACAGGCAATCTTGAATGCCTTGTTTCCATTGGCTTTGTTAAAGATTAATTCACCAAGGAAGGCACCAATAAAGGGACCGACAATAATTCCAAGCGGAGGGAAAATGAAGATTCCGGCCAATAGACCCAAAATGGATCCTATCGAAGCCGCTTTGGAACCGCCGAATTTCTTTACAAGTTTTGAAGGAAGAAAATAATCGGCAATGGTGATGGCGACTGCAATTCCTGCCCATACCCATAAAAAGGTATTGGAAAAGCTGCCATATCCGCTCCATTGCAAAACAAGCAATCCGGCATAACTAAGGGGAAGCCCCGGAATTACCGGAATAACGGCACCCAATATACCGGCTGCAAGGAGTAGAAAAGCAAGTATTACCAAAAGGATTTCCATTTTTAAAACCTTTAATTTTTTTAATTATAACAGAAGTAACGGTAAGATAACAGACTCAATACCGAAAAATAAAAACACCAGAAAACAAGAATAAAGAGTCTGAAATTATCAATCAGGGAATAAACAGGGAAAAAGAAAGTACTAATTAAATTCAGGATAAATACCAAACCAAAGATAAAATGAAAATACATGAGCTTTTGAAGAATTTTTGCACCGGGATTTTTTGTTTTTAAGGATAAGCCAATAAAAATAAAAGCAAAGGAAACCGGAACATATCCAAAAATACTGAAGATATAGAATAAATCAAAATGATCAGGATCAGATAAAATTATTCTTTCAGAGAACAGGGTATGATAACCAATAAAAACAAACAGGAAATATATAATCGAAATAATCAGGGAAAAAACCACAGATGGTCTGTCTTCAGAAGAAGCCAAACAAAGATATGAATACACCATGGTCACTAAACATAAACCGAGCAATACACTGGAAAAATATTTCCCTGCATTTCCCAGGAAATTAAACTGGAAAAAAATTGATAAGAGAATGGAGAGAGCCAATAACAAAGCAGAAAAAAGGGCAAGTAAGGAGGAATACTTGCCCAAATTCCTTTTTAAAAACCTCAACTTGATTTCCTTATGGGATTTTTAATAATCCTACCAGATATTTGTTGAAAATGCAAGCAATTCCCATAATAATGTGATTAAGTATAATGAAAGAAAAAACCAAAACCGGTGACAATTTAAAGGATCTCCTGGGAAGCACCATAAAACGACTAAGATTAAATTCCGGATACTCCACAGAAGAGATGGCAGAAAAAGCCGGTATATCCGTCCCCTTTCTTGGAGCCATAGAGAGGGGTGAAAAATGGCCAAGCCCCGCAACCTTAAGCGGAATTGCACAGGGGCTTGATGTTTCTCCCTATGAATTATTAAAACCTGAAAACTCTGCCTCCAGAGACATTCAGGGAATTACAAAAAAACTTGTCAGCGATATTTCTTCGGTAGTAAATGATTCATTAAAACTGATCATTTCAATAGAAGATGAAATAAATATTTCGCAGAATAATAAAACTAATTGATCCTACTGCATCTGATCAGCAAGATCCTTGGCTTCATATCCTGGCCGGGGGCCTGTATTAATATTTTGCTTGACAAGACCAATATGGCTTTCCGCTGCCTTAGTCAGGTTGTCAAGCTCTTCGGCACTTAGTTCCCAATCCCCTGCTCCGCAATTTTCTTTCGCATGATCAATTGAACCGGAACCAATAATAGCCGTGTTTACAATATTCTGCTGGGTAGCCCAGTTAATTGCAATTTGGGAAACAGGTACATTCCGCTCCTTTGCAATATTATCGATCACCTTAAAAACTTCACGGGAGGCCGAGTACATGGGCTCTCTGAAACACCTGTAAAGCCTTACCCTAATATCTGTATCCGCAATATGTGCAGGGTATTCACGATAAGCTCCGGCAAGCATGCCCCCGTTGAGCGAGCCATAGGTCATACTGGCAATATCACGATCATTACACCACTTCATTATGGGCTCCCATTCACGGCCAAGAAGATTATGGAAGGGCTGCATAGCTTCTATTGAACCATGTTCCAGTAAACCTTCCATTTCGTCAATTGAATGATTGGACACCGCATAGGCACGAATCTTGCCTGCCTTCTTTAAATCCTCGATTGCCCTCATGGTTTCTTCATATGGAGTCTTTGTATCTTCAGGTTGATTAGGCATTTGAGGCCAATGCTGAATATAGAGGTCAATATAATCCGTTCCCATCCTTGTGAGGGAATCATCAATCTGAAACATGATAATCTTTCTGGAATGTTCACGAATACCTTCTGCCATGCGGTTATTGCCGTACTTGGTTGCAAGAAAAAAACTTGAACGATCCCGTCCCTTAATGGCTTCTCCTACAGTCTGTTCGGACACCGTTCGTCCATATGTAGGGGCGGTATCGATAAAATTAACACCCATATCCATCATGCAATGAAGTGCTTTAATGGAATTATTCTTTTTTTCTTCCGTCCATTCTCCCTGTCCCATATGTATGGTTCCTGCCGTAATAATCGACACCTGCCAATCTGTCTTTCCGAATCTTTTATAACGCATGGTATTCTCCTATATATAGAATAACAGACAAAAAATCATCTGTATATTGGTATTAAGGATTAATAGACTTGACATAATTTAAAAATACGTCATAATAGATTTATGAAAACAATAATTGATAAAACGCCTTCGGCCTATGATTACCCCCTTTTAATCAAGAACCTTCTATTTAATCCCTTTGCCTATGATCCTGATCAGGAAATAGTGTACAAGGACATGGTTCGAATTAATTACAGAACCCTGCGGGAGAGGATTGCAAAACTGGCATCTTCACTGGTATCACTTGGTATCAAACCCGGAGACACTGTTGCCGTAATGGACTGGGACTCCCACCGTTATCTGGAATGTTATTTTGCCATTCCCATGATCGGAGCCGTCCTTCATATGATAAACATACGCCTGTCCCCTGAGCAGATGATCTATACGATCACCCATGCAGAGGACAAGGTCATTCTGGTTAATCCGGATTTCCTTCCCATTCTTGATCAGATAAAGGGAAGAATAGATACAGTCGAACATTATATTTTAATGAATGATGAAAAAGAAAAACCACAAACAAACCTGAACATAACAGATACCTACGAGAATTTGATTTCTTCCGCCAAACCCATGGAAAGTTTTCCCGACTTTGATGAAAACACAAGGGCAACGACATTTTTTACAACCGGCACAACCGGAATGCCAAAGGGAGTTTACTTCAGTCACCGCCAAATTGTAATTCACACGATGGCAATGCTTGGAACCCTTACCATTCCAATGAAGAAGAGCCGCCTTCATATGGAAGACGTCTATATGCCGATCACCCCCATGTACCATGTGCATGCCTGGGGCGTACCCTTTGTTGCCGTCATGTTGGGAATAAAGCAGGTTTATCCGGGAAGATATATTCCCGAAGCATTGCTCAAACTCATAGACTCGGAGAAGGTAACTTTCTCGCACTGCGTTCCCACCATCGTAAACATGCTTTTAAATGATCCTACATCAAAAAATTATGATCTATCCAACTGGAAGGTGATAATCGGCGGAGCCGCCCTTCCCCGTGCCATGGCAATTGCCGCTTTGGAAAGAGGCATAGACATTTACTGCGGTTATGGAATGTCCGAAACCTGTCCGGTAATAACAGTTCAGCACCTAAGCGAGGAGGAGCATAAACTGCCGCCGGATCAAAGGGCAGCTCTCCTTACGCGTACAGGAAGACCAGTCGGCTTGGTTGATCTAAAACTAATTACACAAAACAATGAGGATGCAGCAATGGACGACAAGTCCACAGGCGAAGTCCTTGTCAGAGCTCCATGGTTTACACAGGGTTATTTAAAGGATGCATTAAATTCCGAAAAACTCTGGGAGGGCGGCTGGCTCCACACCCAGGATGTGGCGGTCATGGATGCGACAGGCTCCATCCGTATAACCGACCGAACCAAGGACGTAATCAAGGTCGGAGGCGAATGGGTTTCCTCGCTGGAAATTGAGGATGTCCTCTGCCTCCATCCTGCTGTTGCCGAAGCTGCCATCATAGGCACACCCCATCCCAATTGGGGAGAAATACCACTTGCACTGGTAGTTTTAAAACCCGATACAACAATCAAGGCAAAGGCTCTAATAGATCATGTGAAAAAATTCAGGGACATGGGAATGCTTCCAAGGGAAGCCATCCTAATGAAGATCAACTTTGTCGATCAGATTGAAAAGACCAGTGTAGGAAAGATCAACAAGGTAGAACTTCGAAGGAAACATGTGAACCAGTAGATTCACAGGAAAGTAGGTCACTTGAACCGGCTACTTCATGTGTTACATGTGATCAAGCCGCTTCATGTGTTCCGATAGTGTCATGTAAACCAAGTTTTCATTGCGTAACAGGATTTCCCATAGTAATATATAAGCAGATATAGCTCTCCGGCAATGGTATTTTAAGCTAACAAAACCTTTGCCGTGAATCAATCCAAAAGGAGTCTGCATATGAATGCGAAAGAAAATTTTGAACTAATCGAAATGTTTAAAAGACTTAGGGTCACCGATGTCCGTGACGGAATGGACTGGATGGGTTACCATCATTACGGATCTGTTGATCATTCTATCCGTCCCCTCTTTCGTCCGGAAACAAGCATTATAGGAATTGCAAGAACAGCACGTTATGTTCCCTATGAAGGTCCCGTTCCTTCACTTCCCCCGGATGAATATACCAAGTGGGTAAAAATGTACTATGCCGAAATTTGTTATGACCCATGGAACAAGGACATAATTCCCGGAGACTTTGTATGTCTTGATATAGCCGGAATTGATGTAGGACTTCTTGGTTCAAACAATACCCTTTACTGCAAGAAACAGGGAGCAGTCGGCTTCATGACAAATGGCGGCGGAGTAAGGGATACCGATGAATGCATAATCCAAAAAATAAATATCTGGTCCAAGTTTATTTCCCAGCCCATGGATCAGGCACGCATCCGTTTTATCGAGAAAGACATTCCGATAGGAATAGGCGGTGTTGCAATTTACCCCGGAGACATTATAGTTGCTGACGGAGACGGTGTAATAGCAGTTCCCCGCAAGCTGGCAAAGGATGTTGCCAAATATGCATGGCAGGAAGCCAGCTCGGATAAAAAATCCCGCAAGCAGCTTTACATCGATCTTGGAATGAAGCTCGACGACACCGTGGAGTAAGAAAGGACAAAAATATGCTGGTAGACAGAGTTAATATCAAGAACCTGATCTTTATCAGGCTGAACCCCGGAGATGACATCCTTGCATCCATAGAGGAAGCCGCAAAAAAGAACAACATAAAAAACGCCGTAATCCTTTCGGGTGTGGGTTCGGCGACAACATACCATTACCATGTTGTCGGCACAAGGGTGAACCCTCCGCGCAACGATTTTATTAAGGCGGAAAAGGCATCGGACATTGTAAACATCAATGGCTTCATAGTGGAAGGAAGGGTTCATGCACATATCATTCACTCGGGCATCGAGATAGCCTTTGGAGGCCATCTGGAACCGGGAGTGGAAGTGCTGACCTTTGCCATACTCACCCTCGCAGAAGTAGATTACGATTTTACCGGCTTTGACACTGTAGGTAATATAGAAGATTTTAGGTGAATCAACACCTTGCTCTCATAGCGATTATGTCCCAAAACCGGAGCGGTCATTGTTTTTTCCTTACTGAGAGCCGGATCTTCGAACTGTATAAATTTTCATAAGTTTTTGTCGGTTAACCGACCATTTTTTGAGGTGTATGAAAAATCATAACAAATGGTCACTTAAGTGACCTCTTTTCGGATTACCTAAATTCTACCCATAACGCACGGAACGAATGCCCGGAGTCGTAGGCTTTGAATGTCGCCTGTGCAATCAGGCTCCCAAAATCTTTATTAGGTCACTACGACCGGCCTCTTTTAAAGCTTTAATAACCAGAGCTTTATTTTCCTTCTTGTTAAATTGCAACAGGGCTCTTTGTAATTTCTTCTCCCTTTCTTTGGGCACATGGATTTTTTCTCCGGTGCGAGGATCAAATCCGCACCTATACATCACGGTTGAAAGACTGCCCGGAGTGGGATAAAAGTCCTGAACCTGATCAGGGACAAAGCCGCTGCCTCGTAAATAGAGTGCCAGTTCAATGGCATCTTCCAGTGAAGAGCCGGGATGACCGGAAATAAAATAAGGAATGATATATTGCTTTAGCCCCTGTTTTTTATTTACTTCGTTGAAACGCTTTCGAAATGTTTCATAGTCTGCATGCACCGGCTTTCCCATAGCAACCAATACCCTCTTGGATATATGCTCGGGGGCAACCCTAAGCTGACCGGACACATGATGAGCACACAGAGTTTCCAAAAACTCATCTCCATATATGCTGTCTAAAGCCATATAATCATAACGTATGCCGGATCGAATAAAAACTTTCTTGATTCTTTTATCGGCGGTTCGCAGTGTAGCAAGTGTTTTTAAATATGAGCTGTGATCAGCTTTCAATGCAGGGCAAACGGAAATGACTGCTTCGGTTTTCCCGGCTTCTCCGGCTTTGCTGGCTTTGCTGGCTGCTTCAGCTTTCCCAACTTTTTTGGCTTTGCTGACTTCTTCGGCTTTCCTGACAACTACCTCTTCATTTCCTGCTGCTTTCCCTGTCATACATTCCCTATCTGCACAAAAGCCGCCTGACTTTTGTTTTTGGCATGGTCTATCAAAAAAATTGGCCGTGGGTCCTCCTACATCGTGGATATATCCCTTAAAATCTTTCATATCCGCCAAAAGCTTTGCTTCCCGAACAAGACTCTCGGTGCTCCTGTTTTGAATTACCCTCCCCTGATGAAAGCCAATGGCACAGAATGAACAGCCGCCAAAACATCCACGGGAAGCAGTGAGCGAAAATTTTACTTCATTAAGTGCGGGGACACCTCCATACTTTTCATAGACAGGATGAGCCTCTCGCGTAAAGGGCAGCTCATGGATCCTGTCCATCTCGGCGCTGGTCAGTGGAAGAGCCGGAGGATTTTGAATCACCAAACGTCCGGTGCCGCTTCCCTTACCAGGTCCATGTAGGCTCGTGTTTTTACCTGTCTCAGAATCCGTTTCTTCCAAAAGAGGCTGACCGCTTAAGGGATCAGAATTATTTTTCTGGATCATAAAATGTTTGGCATATGCTTTAAGAGATTCAGGGTCTACTCCCTTCACACTTTCATATGAAGGCAATACAAGGCCATTGAAATTTGGAATGGAATCCCTGTTCGCACGAATACAGGTTCCCCTTACATTTTTTATGGATTGGATATTTTCACCTGAAGCAAGACGGGAAGCAATTTCCAATATGGCATTCTCTCCCATGCCGTACACAAGTATATCTGCCTTTGAATCCAGCAGTATCGATCTTCTAACAGTATCCGACCAGTAATCATAATGGGCAAATCGACGGAGACTTGCTTCCATACCGCCAATTATTACAGGAATTTTTTTGTAGGCATTCCTTATGCCTTCCACATATTTTATCAATGCCCTATCCGGTCTGTAACCAGCCTTGCCTCCGGGAGAATAGGCATCTGTAGAGCGCTTTCTTTTTGCGGCAGTATAATGGGAAACCATGGAATCCATGTTCCCGGCTCCTGCAAGAAAGGCGAGAGCCGGACGTCCCAATGCTGTATAGGGAGGAGATGTGGGGGAATTATCAGTGAGGGAAATACTTGCCCCGGCATTATAGCCGGTAACTTTCCAGTCAGGTTGAGCGATAATGCCGACCCTATAACCTTCAGCTTCAAGGAGTCTGCAAATTAGGGCAGCGGCAAAGGAGGGATGATCCACATAGGCATCGCCGGACACAAAAATGAAATCACATTCATCCCATCCCCTTTCATCCATGTCTTTCCTGCATATGGGCAAAAATCCGGGGGTGGTTTTTTTCAAGACCTTATGGCATCCTTCATTTCTTTTACATAATTGTAAATATGTTCACCAGCCTTTTCACCATGCTCGGCAATAATTTTAACAATTGCACTTCCCACAATAACACCATCGGCTATGGCTGCCATATTCACAGCCTGATCCGGTCTATGTATTCCAAAGCCAATGGCCACCGGAACTTCTGTGACCGATCTTATCGAAGAAACAATCGAATTTAAATCAGTTGTAATTTCTCCGCGAAGACCGGTAACACCCATGGATGATACAAGATAAATAAAACCCGATGACGCTTTAGCGATGTCTTTGATTCTTTCTTCTGAAGTGGGAGCAATAAGGGAAATTAAATGTATATTATTCTTTCCTGTTATATCTCTTAGCTCCCCCTGCTCTTCAAAGGGAAGATCGGGAATAATGATTCCATCCAAACCGCATTCGGCGGCTCTCTTAAAAAAATTTTCATAACCGAAATGAAAGACAGGGTTTAAATATGTAAGGAAGACAAGGGGTATCTTCGCAACAGGTGCCTGAGGATCTTTTCTTAGTTCGCTTACCAAAGAAAAAAGTTTTTCAATCTTCGTTCCGCTTTCAAGAGCTCTTATATTTGCTTCCTGGATTAGGGGGCCTTCGGCAATGGGATCGGAAAAGGGAATTCCGATTTCTATTAGATCAGCACCTGCCCGTACCATTTCCTGAATATATTCTTTGGTCTTTTCGATCCCGCCATCTCCGCCTGTAATAAATCCAATAAATGCCTTCCCACCGGAAAATGCTGATGCTATTCTATCCATAAATATTTTTTCCCCTATACTTGGCAATTGATGCAACATCCTTGTCTCCCCTTCCGGAAAGGCAGATGATAATGTTTTCGTCTCGTCCAAAGTCCTTGGCAATCTTTTGTGCAAGGGCTACAGCATGAGCGCTTTCTATTGCAGAAATAATTCCCTCTGTGCGTGAAAGATATTCAAAGGCGGTGACTGCTTCTTCATCGGTGATGGGAACATAGGCTGCGCGTTTGGAATCGTGAAGGGAAGCGTGTTCGGGTCCTATGCCGGGATAATCCAGGCCGGCTGAAATTGAATGTACGGGAGCTATCTGCCCTTCATCATCCTGGCAGAAATAAGACATCATGCCGTGGAAAATTCCCGGCCTGCCCTTGGCAATTGTAGCTGCATGCTTGTCGGTTTCCACTCCAAGGCCGGCAGCCTCGCAGCCGAATAGTTTAACGGAGGCATCGGGAATGAAATGATAAAACATTCCAATTGCATTGCTGCCGCCGCCCACACAGGCAATGACGGCAGAAGGGAGCTTTCCTTCACGGGAAAGAATCTGCTCCCTTGCTTCACGGCTGATGATGCTTTGAAAGTCTCTTACCATAACGGGAAAGGGATGAGGTCCCATTACAGAGCCAAGCACATAGTGGGTATCGTGAACACGGCTTGCCCATTCACGCATGGTTTCGTTTACCGCATCCTTTAGAGTTTGAGTTCCGGACAAAACCGGATGAACAATGGCTCCCAAAAGTTCCATGCGGTATACATTAAGAGCCTGACGTTCGGTATCTTCCTTGCCCATGAATATTTCACATTCCATTCCAAGCAGGGCGGCGGCAGTAGCAGAAGCCACTCCATGCATACCGGCTCCGGTTTCGGCAATGATCCTGGTCTTTCCCATCTTCTTTGCCAATAGAGTCTGTCCCAAAACATTGTTTATTTTATGAGAGCCGGTATGGTTTAGGTCTTCGCGTTTTAAATATATACGGGCTCCGCCAAGATCCCGGCTCATTTTTTCTGCATGGTATAGAAGGGACGGCCGTCCGGCATAATCCTTCATTAAGGCATTCAATTCCTCATTAAAAGATTTATCTTCCTTATAATGCAGGTATGCCTTTTCCAGATTGATGATCTCGTTCATCAAAGTTTCGGGAATATACTGCCCGCCATGTTTTCCGAATCTTCCCTTGGTCATTAAACCCTTCCTTTTTCTTTTTATCCTTTTCCAGGCATTATGGTTAATTTTCTTTTCTTGCCATCATTGTTAATTGTAGTATTTTTTCCCTGTCTTTAAAACCATCTGTCTCTGCTCCGCCGGATACATCGATGCCATATGGTTTATAACTCATGGCATTTTTAATATTTTCAATATTGATGCCGCCTGCCAAAAACCATGGAGATGGAAAATTTATTTTATCAAGCATCGCCCAGTTGAATGATTTACCGCTTCCCCTTCCGCTGTCAACAAGAAGGTATTCTGTATTGAATACGGATAACGAATTAAAAAAAAGATTGGAATGAGCTGAAGAATTTTTTTCAATGCCGTCTGAAATTATTTCTTCTTCATTCTCCAATACAATTGCCTTTATGATGGGAATATCACAGCTATCTTTTAGCTCCTTAATATAGTTTACATCCTCATTGCCATGGAGCTGGGCTATGTTTATAATGCCGCCCTTATACATAGAAGATATTTCTGCAATGGGTGCATCATAAAAAACACCCACGGGAATAATATCATCAGAGAGTTTTGATCTAAGCAGCTCTGCAGCAGCATAGCTCAACTGCCTTCTGCTCTCTGCAAAAACAAAGCCGGCATAATCAGGCAAGGCTTCATTTACATAATCAATGTCTTCTTCCCGGCAAAGACCACAGATCTTTATTTTCATGATATTAAATTACCCCAAAGCTTATGAATAAGGGTATGACAATTGCGGTAACGGCAATGCAGATCAGAAAATACAGAGTACCGTATATTCCAATATGTTTTGCTGTCCAGCTTCTTTCACCTGCAAGAGAGCTGCCCATCATTGCCCACATGTTTTGGTAATTCATGAAAAAACAATTACCTGACATTATAAAGAGCGGGAGCCATAGGAGGGGATTGATCCCATATCTTTCTTGAATGGAAGGCAGGAGGGGAATGAGTATTGCCATTGTCGGAATGAAAAGAGCTATGTCAACAAATCTCCATGCAAATAAAATTACAAGCATTGTAAGTGCAAAGATCAGCGTATTGAATGTAAGAGGTTCCATGACTGGAACAATGATATTACTTAACCAGATGGAAATACCTGTTGCAGAAAAAATACTGTTAATGCTTAAAGCCATGGCAACGAAGATAACCATGTCCCAGCTAATTCCGGTTCCGATATCTTCGGGGCTCAGGATCTTAAAAACAAAAAATAAAATTACCGCTGCAAGACAGATTGCCGCTGTCGGCAATCCATGAAAGCTGCTTGTAATAAATAAAATGAAAACAGCCAGCAGGATGAGACCTGCTTTCTTTTCCTTGTCAGATAAAATTATTTTTTCTTTAGATGAAAAAGAATCGAATTCGGGTTTGCCGGATTGAACCAAAATATTTTTTTCTTCAGGGCGCAGAAATATGTAACCAAGAATCACCATGAGTATTGTTATCAGGATCTGGGGAAGCAGCATTACAGAAAGATAGGATTCAAAGTTGATTAGTCCTGCCATTTGCGGAACATTATGGTAGAGTCCCTGCGTGATTGGCCCCCACAAAACACCGGTAAGCCAGCCGCTTCCCGGAAGGATTGCCATGGAAAAAGCTGTAAGCATGAGGAGGGATTGACCCCTTGAAGACTGTCCCTTTGAAGATTGGCCACCCGAAGATTTTCCAGTAGATATTTTTTCCAGTCCCAATAGTTCACAGCATTGAACAGCTATCGGAATCATTATTGCAACACGTACAGTCATCGAAGGAGTGAAGATGCTGAGTACCACTCCGATAATTACCCAGGCAAGTATGAGTGAAGGATAGGAAGGTTTGAATAAACGGATAATGGAAAAAGCAATATTTCTTCCAAGTCCGGTTTTTCGTAAGACTGTTCCGAAGAAGAGTGCGGGAACGAGTGTCCAGACAGCAGCTTCGGTAAAACCTGAAAAAACAATGGATGGCTGTAAGCCGCAGATAAGACCGAAGGCCGCAAGGAAGAGAGCTCCCATTGAATATGGTAATCCGAAAGGCTTTAATACCCAAATACAAATTGAAACAAGAACTGCACCCAGCATTAGATGTCCCCTGTTTTCCAATTGGGGTGAGAAGGGAAGTGCAATCATAATCCATAATGCAATAAGAACAAAGATTGCAAACAGGATTTTCTTTGAATGTTTTGAAAATTTCATTTTCTTTTCCTTTTATATAAATTTTTTTTTGCTATATACCTTGCTTTAATTCCGAAAGAAATTTCTTTTTATTCGGGGAACGCATGAAACTTTCTCCGATTAATACAGCATCAAAGCCCAGACTATAAATAAATTCAATATCCTTGTTGGAATTAATTCCGCTTTCCGAAACAGTGACAATATCATCAGGAATTATTTTCTTTATCGATGCAGATATATTTAGATCTACATTGAATGTTTTTAGATCCCTGTTATTAATTCCGATAATTTTCGCTCCGGAGAATATTGCCTCTTTTGCTTCCTCTTCATTGTGTACTTCCACAAGAGCTGATAATTTTACTTCTTCTGCCCGTGTTAGAAATTCTTTCAGGGTGTCAACATCCAGCAGAGCGGAAATAAAAAGTACAGCCTCTGCACCAAGGAGCTTGGCTTCATATATCTGATGGAGATCAATAATGAAATCCTTTCTAAGGCAGGGTAATTTTATTTCTTTGGCAATTTCCTGCAGGTGATGATCGGCTCCAAGAAAAAATTCCGGTTCGGTAAGGACAGAGACAGCGGAGGCTCCGGCTTCTTCATATTCTCTTGCAATGTCCAGCCAGGGAAAGTCGTCAGCAATAATTCCCTTGGAGGGAGATGCCTTTTTAACTTCACAGATGAATGACAGGCCGCTCTTTTTTAATGCAGCTTCAAAGGGAAGAGTGGGAGTAGTGCCAGCCTGTGGTGGATCGCCGGCATGTGGCAGATTGTCAGCATGTTGTAGATTGCTAGCCTGTGATGGATCGCCGATTTTTGCGATGGTTGTGGCGGCAGCTTCTGCACGGGCTAGTGCATTGGCTTTCGCGGCAGCTTCTGCAAGAGCTTGTGCTTTGGCTTGTGCCTTGGCTTTAACTTCTTCCATAGGCATGAACTGTTTACTCCTCTCCACCCGCTCCATGGTCGAAAGAGTAATTTTTTCAAGTATTCCCAGTCCGGATAAGTTTTTCATTTTCTTCCTCTATTTTGTTTATGCGGATTTTTCACCGGAAGGAAAGGCAGAATTGGAAAGGGCAATGAATTCATCAAGCTGCTTCATCGCCTTTCCGCTGTCAATACATTCGGCTGCCATGGCAATACCATCCTGTATACTGATCTCCGGTCTTACTATGTGAATGGCTGCTGCAGAGTTCAATAATACTGAATCACGTCTTGGCCCTTTCTGTCCGCAAAGAATGTCCCTTGTAATTTTTGCATTGTCAACTGGAGAGCCTCCCTGCAGCTCCTCCTTCTTACAGCGGGTAAATCCAAACTGCTCCGGTTCGATTTCGTAGCTCTTTATAAAGCCGTCACGTATCTCACAAATGCCGGTGGGAGAGCTGAGTGAAATTTCATCGAGGCCGTCCTGGCCATATACAACCATTCCGCTCTTTACACCAAGATTGCAGAGTACCTTGGCCATGGGCTCCAGTTGATCAGCATCGTAGACACCGAGCAATTCCATTTTGGCACCTGCCGGATTTACAAGGGGGCCGAGCATATTGAATATTGTCCTTATGCCAAGTTCCCTGCGCACGGGTGCAACATATTTCATGGATATATGATAATTCTGCGCAAAGAGGAAACAGAGGTTAATAGTTTTTAATATATGAAGGCTATGTTCCGGCGAAATATTTATTGCTACACCAAGGCTTTCAAGAAGATCGGCAGCTCCGCATTTGCTGGAGGCAGCCCTGTTTCCATGCTTGGCTACAGGAATTCCAATGGCGGAAACCACAAGGGAGGATGTTGTAGATATATTGAATGAATTGGATAGATCTCCTCCAGTTCCAACAATTTCAAGAACATCCATATCATGCAATATCCTGATGCAATGCTTCCTCATACCGGCAGCGGAGCCTGTAATTTCTTCAATGGTCTCACCCTTGACCGACATGGCTGTTAAGTAAGCGGCCATCTGGATCTCGCTGGCCTGCCCTTTCATAATTTCATTCATTACCTCTTCGGCTGTTTCATAATTCAGGTTTTCCCGTCTGGAGGCTTGTTGAATTGCTTCTTTTATCATATATACTCCTCGTTTTCTCCTCTTCATCCATCTATGTTTCTATTAATAGAAACTCTATAATGTATCTTTGCATAGAAACGCAACCTTTGTCAAGCGATTTTGATAAATTTATCAAAAAAAATAAAAAATATTTTTTAGGACAATTTTGAGCATATTTATTTAGTTTTAAGTAAAAAAGACTGAAATTGCTTCTTTAATATTTTTAACAGCAGAAATTTCTTCAGAAGGGATCTTGTCGTCGGCGGCAGGAAGGGGGCAGAGAAACTTCGTATAGCCCAGGTTTTTTGCTGCCCTTAGTCTGCCCGGAAGGCGTCTAATCGAGCGAACCTCTCCTGCAAGGGAAAGCTCACCGGCAATGGCAGCCAATTTAGGGGCAGGTATATTGGATCTTGCCGAATAAATTGCGCAGGCCAAAGCCAGCTCCACTCCCACTTCTGCTATCCTTATGCCGCCTGCCACATTAATGTATAGATCCTGATCAGAAAGCTTTAAACCCAAATGCTTTTCTATGACTGCTGCAACACGGGAAACCCGGGCATGATCAATACGGTCGGAAAAAACCCTGCTAATGCTTCCCTTGGCAGGAACAGTCAGAGCCTGTATTTCTACAAGGAGGGTACGGCTTCCTTCAAGAACAGCGGCGGTGGTAATGCCGGATGGCAGTTCGCCTTCGCGGTGTACAAGAAAGAGATGGGATGGATCGTCAACGGCGGAAAGACCCTTCTCCCCCATGGTAAAAATCCCGATCTCCTCGGTGGAGCCGAAGCGGTTTTTTGCCGCCCTTAAAAAGCGGGTATTGCCGTCTCCGGAAGACTGGCTAGAATCTTCAAAATAAAGAACGGTATCCACCATATGTTCAAGAGTCTTGGGGCCGGAGATAACCCCGTCCTTTGTGACATGGGCACTTAGAAAAATCGCAGCATCATTTTCCTTTATCCAGGAGATGAGTTCCCAGCAGCAATACTTCATTTGGTTGATAGTTCCGGGACTTGCTCCTGCCTCCGCATTGAAAAGAGTCTGGGCGGAATCTATCATTATTAAGAGCGGCTTAATTGCATTAATGATCACGAGTATTTCTTCAAGATTGCCTGAACAGAAAATTTCAATGCCGTCTGTGTTCAAACCAAGACGCTCAGAACGCATTTTTACCTGGCCGGCAGATTCTTCACCGCTCACATAGAGAACCCTGCCATGCTTTATCTTTTCCAAAGAAGAAGCTGCAGCCTGTAAAAGCAGGGTGGACTTTCCTATGCCTGGTTCTCCTCCAATCAGGATGGCAGAGCGTTTCATTATACCTCCGCCAAGAATTCTGTCCAGTTCGCTTATGCCGCTGGTGATTCTGTTTCCCTCCAGAGGATCTACAGAGGAAAGGGGAAGGGATTGCGGAATCTCCCTTGATGCTTTTGCTTTGCCGGACGAAAGAGGAGTCTCCACAAAGCTATTCCATTCTCCGCATTCAGGACAGCGGCCGAGCCATTTTGCTTCTTCCCTTCCGCAAGATGAGCATTTATATACAAAGGCTTTCTGCTTTTTCACGGTACAGAGTATAACATTAAATAGAAAAGATTGCATCATCGGCAATGTCTGCTTTGTAAATTTTATCAGATAGAATAATTTTTCCAATTAATATAGAATGTCACCATGCCGGTTAATTTTTTGGGCGTCTTTGCAGGTTTGCTGGTTTCGATTATCTTAATAATCCTAAAACTAAATCCTGTTTCTGCCATGTTTTTAGGAACCATATTGGGCTCCCTTCTTGGAGGAGCAGGTTTATATGAAATGCTGTGGACAATAATTATTCCAGGTGTGGAAAGTGTCACAGGAATCATTGTCAGAATTATTGCAGGGGGTGTCCTTGCAGGTGTTCTTATTGAATCCGGAGCTGCAGAAAGTATAGCAAAGGGTATAATCGAAAAACTTGGAAAGAAGAATGCACTCTTGTCCCTTGCACTTTCTTCAATGATACTTTTAGCAGCCGGCATCTTCCTTCCCGTCTCTGTAGTGATCCTTGCGCCGATTGCTCTGTCTGTGGCTCACAAGGCAGGCGTGTCCAAGCTCTCCGCCATACTTGCATTGTCCGGAGGGGCAAAGGCCGGAAATATTATTTCTCCGAATCCAAACACAATCTCCGCTGCCGAGGCATTCGATCTCCCACTTGGCGATCTAATGATACATGGCTTCATTCCTGCATTGGCAGCATTAATTGCTACTGTCATTCTTGCAAACCTGTTAAAAAACAGGGGCTTTAAGGTAAAGGACAAGGATCTGGAAGATCCTTCCAGGGTATTCATTCCAAGAAAGGAAAGCCGGAAACTCCCGGCTCATATAAAGGCCAATGTGGATGTGGCAAGGTCGGATACAAATGAACTTCCAAAATTTTCAAGAGCCATTGTTGCACCTCTAACGGCAATAATTTTATTGATGTTCAATTTGGACAGCTTCATTGTTTTACCGGTCGGAGCAATTATTGGTGCATTGGCAATGGGCAAGGGAAGGAGATGTCTTGATTATATTAACAAGGGAATAACAAGAATGGCTCCGGTTGTTCTTATGCTTTTGGGAGCCGGTGCTTTAACAGGACTGATAAAAAATTCTGTGATGATTGATCTGATAATAAGCTCCATGAATTATCTGGGCATTCCGATGATCCTGCTTGCACCAATTTCCGGAGCTGTAATGGGAGCTGCAACTGGTTCTGCGGCAACGGGTGTAATAATTGCAGGCCCCTCCTTTGCAGAGATCCTTCTGGCACAGGGCATACCTGCCTTATCTGCAGCTATAATGATCCATGCCGGAGCTTCCCTATTTGATATAGTTCCGCATGGAAATTATTTTCTTGCAGGAAAGGACAGCATGAAGGTAGGAATGATGGACAGGATTAAGGTCATCCCTTACGAAGCTATTATCGGTCTTGTAATGACAATAACAGCCATAGTCATATATGGCATAATACTATTGTAAAAATTATCCGAGAACAGAGCTGACTAGATCTATATTAATATATATATCTACCTCGCTCCCCTTTATTGGCAATTCCGTTCTGACACCGGCAAGTACATCAAGTGAAAATGTTTTGCCCCGGTATTCACTGGTAAAACAAAGACGCAGGGTACTGCCTTCAAAAAAGGCATCGGAAAATCTAAAAATAAATTTCTTCCATCCATTTATGGGTTCCAGGCTGATTGCATCATTGGGAACAAAGAGAAATGCAGAAGGATCGGGATTCTGTAAATCAATAAAATCACCGGGCAGGATTTGGCCGGCACCAAAAAAGCGGGCGGTAAATTCTTTTTGGGGGTTAAGCAGTAATTCCCTTCCCGATGCAGATTCCACAATATTGCCGGCCGACATTAATGCAACCCTGTCTCCGAGCATTACAGCTTCCCCCTGATCATGTGTTACAAAAATACATGGCACATTGGACAGGGCTCCCTTTTTCATTTCCAGGAAGTCACGGCGAAGGCTGCTTCTAAGCGGAGCATCCAGACTGGAGAAGGGTTCATCAAGCAAGAGTGCTCTGGGTTTGGATGCCAAAGCTCTGGCAATTGCAATGCGCTGTCTTTCTCCTCCGGAAAGTGTATGTAAACGTCTTTTGGCAAAACCTTCAAGCCTTACAAGTTCCAGCATTTCATCTACAATGCGCTGCCGCTCTTTTTTTGGAACCTTCCTGATAAAAAGCCCATAAGCAATATTTTGTCCGGCATCCAAATGCGGAAAGAGGGCTAGATCCTGAAACACAACAGATATATTTCTTTGCCAGCAAGGCAGGGCGGTAATGTCTTCATCACCGGAAATAAGAGAGCCGCTTTCACTATTTGCCAAACCGGAAATCAAATTTAGGGCGGTGGTTTTACCCGAGCCGGATGGACCAACAAGAGCCAGGGTTTCCCCTACTCCAACGGAGAAGTTAAGGGAGACAGAAAAATCTCCATAACTTTTTTTTAGATCGATAATATCAAGTTTCATAAGCCCTAATACCCATATCGGAAATTAGAAAGCATCCTGCACAGCAAAGAATGAGGAGGCTTCCTGCGGCACAGGCTATTCCGTAACGGTAAGCACCTGCAGCACGATAGATAAACAAGGGAAGGGTTTCCCAGCCTTCCATTCCAAGCATCATTGCAGCATTGAGTTCTCCAAGGCTTAGTGCTGCTGCAAAGCCCCAGGCAGATCTTATTCTTTTTAATGAGAGCGGCAGAGCTACTGTTAAAAGCCCCTTAACAGGATTTGCTCCAAAGACGGCAGCGGCATTCAATGTATTGGCAGGAAGGGATCTTAACCCCTCGGAGATTGAATTAAAGGCAAAGGGAAGTGCCGCAACTGAATGGAGGAGAATTAATGCCAAAGGGGTTCGGGAAAAAGTCCGGCCGTAAATAATGAGCCAGCCGAGTCCAAGAACAATTCCGGATGAGATAATAGGAGATGCAGAAATGAATTTTACCAAGAGGACGGGGAAGACATTCGTCTTTCCGGCATTTGCCTTTCCGGAATTTGCTTTAAACGAATTTTCCTGTAACTTAACAAAACCGGCTGCCATGGATGCGAGAATGCAGGAAAGTGTTGCGGCGGAAAAAGCCAGAAAGAGGGAACGGAAGAGGGAGGGAAGCCAGGTATCTCCAAGAGATGTCCACCATCTTAATGTCAGCTCCTGTGCAGCGGCTCTGGAACTCTGATGCAGAAATGATTCTGCAATAATGGAAATAATGGGCCCCAGGATAAAAACACCGGCAATGGCAGCATAAATAAACAGAAAGACTCTTCCCGGCAATTTTCTTTTTTGAACATCGATCATGCGATCCTGTAGATCGGTTTTTATTTCTCTGGATTTTTTGCCAAAATATGCAAAAGCCATAAAAGCACTTACAGCTATTGTTGTTTCGATTAAAGCAAGTGCGGCAGCATTATTGTAATTTAAAAATATTCTTGCATGACGGTATATTTCCACGGCAAGGGTTGTTGCAGAAGGCCCTCCTCCCAAAACCAAAACAACCGCAAAACTTGTAAAGCTGTAAAGGAAAACAAGAAAGGCAGCCGACAAAATTCCGGGCAAAGCAAGAGGGAGTATTACAGTAAAAACGGTGACAATGGGAGAGGCACCCAAAGATGCGGCAGCCGGTGCATAGGCACGCCGGGCTCTGGACAAACCATCTCCTGCCAAACGTACAACAAGGGGAAAGTTGAAAAACCCATGCGCAAGGATAATTGCCTCCGGTCTGTATAGGATTCTAAGGGGAGCTGAACCCCACCTTTCCTCCCCCCAAATTGAAACAATGAACTGATTCAACCATCCGGAATTTCCGAAGAAGAGAACGAAGCCAAGCACAACCAGAATGGAAGGCATGGCAAATGGCACGGCACTAAGTGTTCTAAGGATGGGGACAAAACGGGATTTGCTGTTCCCGATAAACCAGGCACCGGGAAGTCCCAATGCAAGAGAAAGCAATACACTGAAGAAAGCCTGCCTTATGGTAAAGGCCGTTATATTGAAGAGAGCTTCATTTTCCCAGATGCTGATTCCGGCATCACCTGTGCCGCTCATTGCACCAATGCCAAAGGCACTACGGGCATTCCAAAAACTTGCGGCATAGGGAAGGATGAAAGAAAAGCCCACCGCCAAAAGAGGCGGCAGGGCAAGGAGCCATAAGACCGAAGGTCTTTGGCTCAGGCTATGCTTTTCAGACTTCATCCGTCATGCGCATGCGCTAACGCATCATCATGGCGGCCCATTCGTTAAGAATGGATTCGCTTATTATGCCATGCGGCAGGGGTCTGTCACTCTTTGGATTGGCAAGGAATGAAGCAGGCAATGGAATATCTATTACAGGATACATCCAGTTTGTTAATGGAATTATGCTCTGGAAAGCGGGGCTGATCATAAAATCCAGAAATACCCTTGCATTATTCCTGTTAGGTGCATTCCTTAAAAGACCGGCTACTTCGATCTGCATGGGGTGACCATCGGTAAAAATGGCTGCCCTAAAGCGGTCTGTATCTTCATACTCAATATGATAGGCAGGACTGGTGGTATAGGAAAGAACAAGCGGTGCTTCTCCCCTTGTATAAAGACCGTAACCTGAACTCCAGCTAGAAGCTATTGTCAGTATGGAGGGCTGAAGCCTCTGCCAGTAATCCAGCCAGCCAGCTCCATAAATCTCTAGAACCCAGGCAAAGAATCCCAGCCCCGGAGAAGATGTCCTGGGATCAAGGAGGATCAAACTATTTGCAAAACGGGGATGTGTTAGATCTTCCAGACTAACAGGAGGATTACTCAGTCTTGATGAATCATAATTAATTGCAAAAAAACTGTAATCGAAGGGAATCAGATGGAATGTAGGATCAAAGATAAGCTCGGGGAAAATATTCTCGGCTCCCCTTGGGGTATATGCTTCAAAAAGATTGGTATTCAAGACCCTGGGAGCAAGATTTTGATCTATGCCCAGGACAATGTCGGCATTGGCATTTTCGCCTTCAAGTAAAAGTCTTGAAACCATGCTTCCGGCATCACTATGATTAACAAAAACGGCTCTGATTCCGGTAGCTTCTTCGAAAGCCCTAACCACATCCGGACCCGGTCCCCAATCGGAATTAAAGGAATCGTATGTCCAAATTATTACTTCATTGGACGAGTCTGCTTGTCCGCCCCCCAAAGCAAAGCCTGGTAAGGCAATTGCCAAAAGGACAGCCGCGAATACCGCATGTCTAAAAACATGGAGTACCGATACAAATTTCATGAAAAGGTTTTTTATCGATGAATTTTTCATCATACCTCCCTCCGCCGGCATTATCCGGATCAGGTTCTACGGGTGTTATCTCAGGCAGAATAAAAATCTACGATTTTTATTCAACCACCCCGATTAAAATGTGTTAGTTAAAGTTACCAAAAAGAGATAATCATGTCAATTCCCGGGCTTTGACTCAAAGAAAAAAAAACGCTAAAATGTTTTAATGGATTCCGGATTATTAATATATAATCTCATCAAACTGATTCTGGGAACCGCGGCAGCTTTTCTTGCAATTTTAATCTGGCCCAAAACAAGAGATGCAGCATGGATATTGGTAATAAGCGGAGTATTGGCTTCATATGCGGAGATAGTCTTTTCGATATTGGTTAATATCTTTCCGGCAGAAAATTTTATCATTATGGGAAATATTCCTTTGGTATCCATGGTATTGTCCTGGCTGCCGCTTGTGTTTTTAATATCTGCACTGGCAGTTATGGCCGTGCGGAAGTACCGTAAACTTTGACTTTTTGGAGGTATTATGAAAGCGATAATTCTTGGAATTGTTATAATAGCCGTTGCCGTTTTGACGATAATTCCCTACGGTCTGGGATGGTATAACGAAGTACTCATGGTATTAAGGGGAGCCTTGCCGCTTTTGGGCGGTTTAATAGGCATCATTCTCCTTTTTGCCGGTATTTCGGATCTTAAAGAAAAGGCTGATGTAAAAAAGGAAAAAAACGCAGAATAGTAATAACGGCTTGACATTCCCGTTTTTTTTATGGCATTATCAGAGTTGAATCGCTTTAGAAAGGAAAATAAAGGTATATATATGAAGACAATTTTTGTAAAACCCGAGAATATTGAGAGAAAATGGTATCTTATCGATGCCGAGGATAAAATTTTGGGCAGGGTTGCTGCCCAGGCTGCCACAATTCTTAGGGGGAAAAACAAGGCATTATTCACTCCCAATCAGGAAATTGGGGATTATGTAGTAATTATTAATGCCGGTAAGATTGCAATTTCCGGCCAAAAGGCTCAGGACAAGCTTTACCGCCGTCATTCAGGTTATGTAGGCGGCTTAAAAACCACAAATTATGAAACCCTTATGGAAAAAAAGCCGACCAGTCCGCTGGAATTGGCAATTAAAGGAATGCTTCCCAAAGGTCCTTTGGGCAGGAAACTCCTGAAAAATGCAAAGATTTATCCCGGAGCCGAGCATCCCCATGCGGCTCAAAATCTTCAAACGATAGATAAATAACAAGAGGTAGTTAATGATCAGCAATCTAGGCCTTGGAACAGGCCGCAGAAAAACATCGGTCGCCAGGGTCTATGTAAGGGACGGAAGCGGAAAAATCACGGTAAACGGGAAGGAAATCAGTCAGTATTTTCCCCAAAACGAGCATGTTCAAATGGTAATGCAGCCCTTGATGGTTACAGCCAGTGAAAATAAGTTCGATATCCTTATAAATGTTCAGGGCGGAGGAATTAACGGCCAGGCCGGAGCCTGCCGTCATGGTCTTGCCAGGGCATTATGTCAGGTAGACGAGGCAAATTACACCAGTTTAAGAAGCAATGGCTTTTTAACCAGAGATCCAAGAATGGTCGAAAGAAAGAAATACGGCCTTTCCGGTGCCAGAAAACGCTTCCAGTTCTCCAAACGCTAGTATTAACTCTGTTTCCACGGAAGATAATGTTTCCACGGAAAATTATGCTTCCTTTTTAGTAGGGGAGAAAATTGCCCTTAGATTAATTGCCAGGGCAGAACAGTATAGCCGGGGTTTATTGAATAAGCTTCTGGTTCGCGGTGTAGAAATCTCCATCGCAAGGGATATTATAAACTCCCTTCTTGAACGTAATCTTTTAAATGACCAGCGATATGCAGAGCTCTGGATAAAATCCCGCCTGGCAGGGAGGAGGAGCCCAAGACAGTTGATCAACAAGTTAAGAAATAAGGGTTTAGATAAATCTACATCGGAAAGTGCAATGGTTCTTTGCCTTGATGCGGATTCAGAATACACTCTTTTATGCGATTTTATTGAAAAGAACCCGGAAAGCAGGGATCTTGAGGAAAATTACCTGAAACCACGCCTTAAATATGAAGGTTTTTCGCTGGACAGCATTGACCGGTATTTTACGGAAAACAGGTAAAATGTTAAAAAAATTAACTTTCTTCATCTTTATGTTGTAATTTTTTGATTTTTGGATATAATATAGATATATAAGGAGACAATATGCCTAAAGGAGGACGACGAGTCAGGATTTTTTCAGCCCTGGAAGTAGCAAATATTTGCGGCGTTGTTAATCAGACCACAATAAACTGGATTCGAAGCGGTCACTTAAAAGCATTTAAAACTCCGGGGGGGCAGTACCGGATATATGCCAAGGATTTGGCAGCATTTCTTGATAATAGGGGAATGGAAGCCTCGGGCGAAGTTCTCCAGGTTATTATGGAAAGCGCAAACTGGGATATATTTTTAATCGGAGCCGGTTATGTTCAAAATAACAGCATAAAAACCGGAATAGAAACCAGTCTCCCTTCCCATACAATAATTCAGGCCTATGACTGGTTTGATATTGGGCGAAGAATTACCGAAGAAAAACCGGGTTTCATCCTTATAGACGAAAGACTTCAGGGTGTGGATATACCAAATTTCATTAAAACCATGAGGGATGATCCTGCCTTTGGAAAACCCATTATTTTCCTTATTTCATCGGGAAAAAGCAAAGAGAACGAAATTGCCGGCATATATTCGCCCGACATGATTTTTACACTTCCGCTTGACTTAACAGAATTTAAATCGGTAATGAAAAATATGGAAAAAACCCACGGTTTTGAAGAAATAGCCTGATTTTAAGACCGGCACTCACGCCATCAGGCTTTTGAATTAGGTTTTATTTAGCGGTTCATCTCACTGCCAATCTCTTTTGCCCTTAACCAGCTTGCTTCCACCGAATTGATCACAGCGGCTCTGAAAGCGCCATTCTCCAGTGCAGAAATTCCTGCAATTGTGGTTCCTCCGGGGGAAGCAACCATGTCTTTTAATTCCCCCGGATGCTTGCCTGTTTCAAGAAGCATTGCGGCAGAACCCTTAACGGTTTGGACTGCATATAACAAGGCCTTCTCTCTGGGCAATCCTGCCAGCACGCCTCCGTCGGCAAGAGCTTCGATAAACATGGATACATAGGCCGGCCCGGAACCGGAAAGGCCAGTGATGGCATCAAGAAGGTTCTCCCCTACCCTGTCTACATGGCCTGCACCACAGAGGATTTTTTCCAGTTCCCCTGCCCTGTCTTCGGGAAAACCGGGAGAGAGCGCAAGGGCAATCATGCCCTGGGAAACAAGGGCAGGAGTATTTGGCATAATTCTTGCGACAGGAATGGATGGGTTTGATCTTTCCGGATTCCCTCCTTCAAGAATGCTTTGTATTTTTTTAATGCTCCAGCCTGCTGCCATGGAAACTACAATTGGAGCGGCACCCGGATTATCTGCAGAACCGGCAACCCTTCTTTTTATTATTGGAGAAATTTCGTTTAACACTGCTTCCATTACCTGCGGTTTAACGGCAAGGAATATTATATCACTATCCGCTGCGGCATCCGAATTGGATTGGTAAACCCTGTTGCCAAGACTCTCTGCCGCTTCCCTTGCCTTGTTTTTATCTTCATCGCTAAAGCCGATTGAAATGGAACCGGCAATGTTGCCAGCAATGCCGGTGACGGCTCCCTTGGAAAGGGCCCCCTTCATTAGCGCATAACCCATATTGCCGCTGCCTATGCAGCCGATTTTTAATGTCATTGATTACCTTCTGCAAGAAAGACCGTAGCTTCCTGAGTCCCGTTTGCAAGAGCTTGAAGGGCTCTTTCCCTGGAACCATTGGCAATAATTGTATGAATGCCATAGGGCACGGCGGTTTCGGCGGCGGTAATTTTAGTGGCAATTCCGCCCGTTCCAAGATTATTTGTACTGCCAAGGCTTACAATCTTTCTGGTTTCTGCAATATTTCTTACTTCCCTGACAAGCTCGGAGTCCGGGTATTCCTTGGGATTTTTTGTGTAAAGACCGTCTATATCACTAAAAAGAATCAAGAGATCCGCACTCCAGAGAATGGCGGATTGAGCTGCAAGGGTATCGTTGTCCCCTATTTTTATCTCCTCTACAGATACAGTATCATTTTCGTTTATTACTGGTATAATACCTTCATCAATCAGGGTAAAAAGGGTATTACGCATATTCAGAGTTCGAATGGAATCTCCAAAATCATCTCTTGTTAGAAGTATCTGTGCAACATGGAGATCGTGTTTGCCAAAAGCACGTTTCCAGGCGGCCATTAGCTCCACCTGTCCGACTGCACATAGTGCCTGTCTGTAATGAAGATCTTTTTTCCTGACCCATTTATGCATTATGGATAGACCTGCAGCCTGTGCTCCGGAAGATACGATTATGAACTGCTTCCCTTTTTTGGAAAGATCCGTAATTTGGTCTGCAAATTCTTCCAAAAGGGGAAGATTTATTTCTCCATCCTTGTTTGCAAGCGTATTTGATCCGAATTTTAGCACAATTTTTTTTGCACCGGAAATTAAATCTGAAATCATGGTATAAATCACCATACTTGAAAATTACCTTGATTTCAAGCCTGAAAAAGCGTTATAATTAATTTATGCGGATTGAAAACAATTTTATGCCCAATTATTGGCAGAACAATTTGCAATTTCAAAACTCCTATAATCAAAATAGTGTAAATGCAGGGTCACCATCGATAGGACAGGCAGTGCAGGGAGTTATTTTAGATATTTCTCCCGAAACCTTCGCCGCATCCAGACTGGGCAGATTGGCAGAGCCGGAATTGAATCCGGGTGTTTGCAGAACCTGTGAAAGCAGAACCTATCAGGATGTTTCCGATGATCCCTCGGTCAGTTTTCAAACCCCAACCCATATAAGTCCCTCACAATCCGCATCGGCCGTTGCTTCACATGAAGCCGAACATGTTTCCAATGAAAGGGCAAAGGCAGAAAGAGAAGGCAGGGAGATTGTTTACCAGTCTGTAAGCCTTAGTACATCCATTTGCCCTGAATGCAAGAAGGTCTATGTTTCCGGCGGCACTACCCGCACAACAACCGCAGAGCAGAACAATGTCTCTCATGAGCCGGAAACCGAAACTAATTCATAAGTTATAACAAATTGGAGAAAAAACATGAAAAAAATATTTTTTGCATCTTTAATTACCATAATAATCTTTACCGCATGTCAGAACACAGGCCGCCCTATAACTGATCAGCCTGCAAGCAGTACTACAGATGACAGTTATTTAGAATTCACTGTGATAGAAGGAAGGGAGTGGGTTCTTATTGAACTGAGAAGCCAGAGGGAAATAATAATACTGGACAGACAAAGACTTGATGCCGATGGAATGCCGGGAATATATACGATTCACTTCCAGAGCGGCAAGATCAGCGGCATGGGTTCACCTAACCGCTTCTTTGGCTCGTATGCACTCTCGGCAGGCAGGAGTCTGGATATAAGCGATATTGCCAGTACAATGATGTTCTCCTTCCTGCAACCGGAAGGTCTTACAGAAAGCGCCTATTTTGACTTCCTTTCCCGAACCACTGGCTGGGATATTTACGGTAGAAGACTGGAATTATACAGTTCATCTGCCGATGGCATGGAATATGTTCTGGTTTTTGTGAGCGAGTAGAGGGTAAACATAAATAACCTCCGATCGGTTATCGGAGGTAACGGATAGCTTGGGGGATTTTCTAGCGGCAATTGGGGTCGAACCAATGACCTGACGGATATGAGCCGTATGCTCTGCCAACTGAGCTATGCCGCCATAATTATTTCGTCATGACGAAAAATTATATAAAAATAACTTTAAATAAAATACCAATTTATGTCAATAGCAAGGCTCTGCTGAACATCGACCCTGGCATTATTCATCAATGAGCCAAACCTGCTTCAGGCGGTGAGCGTCCATAAGATTCGCCCAGAAATCCGCGAGGAATGGGGTTGGGTATATCAAAACTGCTGGTCATTTTGTAGAAGGTTTTGGTATCGCAGCTTTTATACATTCCAAGGAGGAGTTCAAGGCCATGGAAGGCCATTTCCTTGCTTGTTCTTGGTTTTCTGCCCTTACGCAGAGACCAGGCCAACTCTGCAGGGCCGATTCCCCTGCTGTTTTCTGAAAAGCCATGGGTGGGCTGGAGTATGACCGGTTCTGATTGTCCTTTAAGGATGACTTTTACTTCGCCGCCAAACTGGTTGGGATCCGGCAGATAGAGGATTCCTTCTGTACCATATAAAATAATCTGGGGTTTCTCATTCCCAATACTGCAAGAATTAAACATAAGAGAGCCGAAAGCACCATTTTTGAAGGTGAAACTTCCGGAAACAAGGTTTTCTGCCTGGAGGGTGAATTTTTCACCATAATTTTCCTTGTTGGGAAACATATGCTCCCTTTCCGGATTCCTGGTTGTAACAAAGCCGCAGACTTCATTTACCGGCCCAAGAATACTGAGTATGGCTGTAATATAATAGACCCCGACATCCAGTCCAATGCCTCCGCCGGGAAGGGCTGTAAAGGGATAGTTTTCGGCAAGGAATCCTGCATCCCTGTTTAAAAGTGCGGTAACCGAGGTAATATCACCGATTAATCCTGAATCTATATAATAGCGGGCACTTTGAATTGCCTGTCCAAGGAAGGTATCGGGAGCACAGCCGAAGAGCACACCATGTTTGTCTGCAAGCTGTACAAGATCGGCGGCTGTTTCCATGGAAAGGTCGATGGGTTTTTCCGAATAAAGATGTTTTCCTGCCTTTATGATCTGGCTGCTTATAAGATAGTGATTCACAGGATCGGTAATATTCAATACCATTTCTATTTCTTTATCATTAAGGATTTCCTCAATTGACATTTTTTTGATATTAAACTGATTAGCCCTATTTTCCTGTCTTTCCTTGATTATGTCACAGCATCCGACTACTTCCAGAATTTCAAATTTCTTGCTCATGTTCTGAAGATAAATTTCACTGATCATGCCGCAGCCTACTACGGCAGTTTTAACCTTTTTCATTTTTGGCATAAAACACCCCTTGTAATGGATTATTGATATTATATAGCCTTATACTCTTTTGCCGCAAGATAGAGGATATTATTCCACAAGGGTAATTCAAAAATTGACTGTCTGATTTCCCTGACATCTATTCTGTCCCAGCGCCTTCTTAGACGTCTGAATGCCATACTTAAGATATTGTTCAGATCTGAATTAAGCTTCTCGGTGCCATAGGAAGGAGAAACATTGCCGGAATTTCGGAGCATGCAGAGCCATCCATGGAAATAAATTGCATCAAAGGGATCGGTTTCCGGAAGAAGCTCATCCCTCATAAAACGCTGCATGCTGCCAAGATTTACAAGCATTCCTTCCCTGCCTCCCTGAAGGGCACATTGAGACATTAGCCTGTATATCCAGACAAGTCTGGTTCCGGGAACCTTATCATTCTGAAGCAGATATTCACATTGAGAAAAACCGCTATTCCAGTCCGGCTGCTCTGTAAAAAGAAAATTGTCCTTTCTGGCTTCAGGGCTTAAAAGAAAATCCTCGGCAAGAGATACTGCCCTTTGATAATCTCCCGTATGATAAGCTGCCTCTATTGCAAAAAACTTCCCGTCTATACCGGACAAATTTTCATCTATGTGTATGGCCGAATCTATGGCTGAAAAACCAGACATAAAATTATTTGTGCGGTATATCCAGGCATTAATTGTTTCTGCCATGTAAGAGGACATTGATTCCAGAGACTTGAATATTTCCAGAGCTTCCCTGTAACGTCCCATTTCAAAATATATTCTTCCTCTGAAAAATTTTATACGAGAAAGCCAGCGGCTCTGACCCAGGGAAGCAGCTATTTCTTCAGACCTTAGTGACAATCTTTCTGCCCTGCTAAGATTTCCATGAATAAAAAATATGGAAGAAGCATAGTAGGAGGCAATAAAGAGTTCTTCCATCTGCTCGTTTTTTTCCGCCTGATCCAGTGCAAAGGAAATGTACTCAAGAGCATCATCCATTTTTTGTCTGGACAAATTTGCCAGTGAAAAAAACCTGAACGCCGGAATGGCATTCTTGCCAAGACTGCGGTTAATATGCATTGCCTTTCTTAATGCATCGGAAGCGGCATTTCCGTTTCCTATTCCAATATAAAAAGCGGAAAGGTTCGAATATACATGAACCTGACATGCTTCATAGCAGTTCATGGAAGGCAATGGCTCCTGGAATACCCTGTGAATCTCTTCCTCTTCTCCCCAGACCAGAGCCTTAAGTGTATGAAAAATATATTCCAGTGCAGATGCATTATTCTCTCCTACAAGGGAAGAAAAATATGAGCCTTTTATTGCTTTATTTATTCCGCTCCAGGTTCCGTTTAACACATCTCCCCTGATGGATCGAATAACGATTTCGTTCGATGCTCTCTCTCCAAGCTCAGAAAGGATTTTTACCATATTAAAACAGGGTCTTAGCCTGCCGGATGCAAGCCAGGAAATTAGAAGATTTCTTACGGTATAAGATACCCTGTCCCTGCAGTTTTTGTCTAACTTTAAAAACCCATTAATATTAATTTCGGGAACAGGATCTTCAGGTACAAGCATTCCATGTCCCGATAAAACTTCCAATGTTTTAAAATAGATCTCCCTGTTCAGTCCCTCTTCTTCGAATAAATCCGGAAACATATGAACAGGAAAAAAATTTCCCAAAAGCGAGATATTGTAAGCCGCTTCCATTATATCTACAGGTAAATTTTCCCGGGCAATATTCACATTTTCATCGTTTTTTTTATGGTTAATTGACCTAAAAAATAATTCCTTCCATGATCCGCCCATCTCTGAAGAACAAACAAGAATGGTAATCCTTCCGTTAATGGATTTTATTAATGCTCTAAGAAATTCACTGGTTTCTTCATCGGCTAAACCGGGCTCATCCAAAATTAATAAACCCCTGCCCTCTCCCGGTTTTATGGACATTATATAAGAGTTTACCAAAGAGGAGAAAAAATCTCTGCTTTGTTTATTTATATAGGGAGGCCATTCATCCCTTAACCTTTCGACAGATAATTGTGCATGGAGCTGGTCGAGATTTTTACAGACAGATTCTCCTGAAACAGAATAAATAAATGATCTGGAAACAGGTGAATAGGCATCGGCAAAACATATTTTCCTGTCCTCTCCAAAACGGACAATAAGAGGGGGAATATTTTTTAATAGAATGCGGGAATAGGTATAAATTATCTGCCTTATTTCATTGATTGAGTTCCCGGTTATAATTGTATTTCTGTTTTGTTCATTCTGCAGAATATCAATATAGCTTCTTGTTCCCTGATTATTCAGGTTAATACCAAACTCTACAAAATTTTTTATTTCCGAATAAAGGTATTTGGAATTGCTCTCGCTGAAGTGGGCATAAAAATTCAGGTTTTTTCTTGACTCATTATCACACCAAATACCTGTTGCACCCGGCATGTTTTCCAGGGACAGTGCCTGACATAGGCTGCCAATCTCGTCAATGTCCTGTCCAAGAATTAATGCATATCCAAAAAGCTCAGGAGAAAAATTTTTTAGTATATAATTAACTTTCTCCAGAAAAATTAAAATATTAAGATATGTTCCGATTTTATTTTGATTAAAGGAAACAATTAAACCTTTACGGCTGTTTTCAGCAATGCCGCCGCAGGCCAAAACAGCTTCATCAATATTCTTGTTTAAATTATTAATAATTTCAGGTTTTGTACGTTTTAATTGAGAGTTAAACCTTATGTAAAACTGCACATATATCATTTAAAATTTTCCTTCAGAATATCAAGACAATGCTCCAGTTCCGAAATTATAAACTCAAGATTTTCCGTAACAGCTTTTGGACTTCCCGGAAGATTTATTATCAGGGTCTTATTCCGAATTACAGAAACAGCCCTGCTAAACATGGCTCTTTTAGTATATTTTAAACCGTGGGCACGCATAGCCTCTGCAATGCCCGGTACATTGCGATCGGCGACTGCCATACTTGCTTCGGGCATTCTGTCTCCGGGAGACAGACCTGTTCCACCGCTGGAGATAATCAGGTCGGCCATTTCGTTGTCAGATATTCTTTTAAGTTCATTTTCCAGTCCCGCCTGATCATCACTTAATATAGTATAACCTGCTTCCAGAAAACCTGCATCAGAAATAAATTTACGGATAATTTGACCGGATCGATCTTCCCTCTCTCCCCTTGAGCCTTTATCACTGGAAATGAGAATCCAGACCTTATAATTTTTTTTCCCTAAGGCAGGACTGTCATGCTGTTTTTGCATTAAATTTATATCATCCCCAATGGAAATATTACCGCCGAGGATAATTTTGGCAAAAACACCTTCCCTTGGCATTATACAATCTCTCATATGGGAAAAGATTGTACATGGATTAAGACATTCCTTCCCAATTTGGCTGATTTCCAGAATTGCTTCCCCGCATTCAAGAAGAAATCCCGGTTTAAAGCCGGAAAGATCCACTCCCTCTACAACAAGGTTTTCTCCAAAGTCCCCATCTTTAATAATTAGTTCTTTGGAGTTTTTACTATTTTTGAATTCATCTATTTTTTCACGGGCAAGAATACTTAACTGTCTGTGATCGAAACCGGCATGGGCATCTCCCTTAAGGCCATGATCCTTTATTAACTCTCCGGAACCAACATTATACTTTGCCGTTCCCTTTTCTTTACTTAAACAAACAGCCAGGATTTTTCCCATGTTCAAGTATAACCAAATTTTATTAATGCAGGCAAGTATGGTTAAAATTCCATAACCTTTAATTTCCTTACTCCCAAATTTAATGTAAATACCTTATAATTTAGACATGAAAGCTCTAATCAAAAAATACCCAAAACCCGGAATCTGGCTTGATGAAACAGAATGTCCAAAACCCGATCCGGATGAAGTATTAATAAAGATAAAGAAAACTGCCATATGCGGCACAGACATACATATTTTCCAATGGAATGAATGGGCTCAAAATACAATACCCATTCCAATGACAATAGGCCATGAGTTTTTTGGTGAAATTGTAGAATTAGGTGCAAACATAAAAACTCTTGCAATTGGTGATAAGGTTTCCGGAGAAGGACATATAATCTGCGGTTATTGCAGGAACTGTCTTGCAGGCAGGCGGCACCTGTGCAAGAACTCAAAGGGCGTAGGCGTTAACAGGCCGGGATGTTTTGCAGAGTATCTTAGCCTGCCTTTAACAAATGTTTGGCGTGCAGATCCCCAGATACCCGAAGAGCTTTACAGCATTTTTGATCCCTTTGGGAATGCAACACATACTGCCCTTTCCTTTGATCTTACAGGTGAGGATGTAATTGTTACCGGAGCAGGCCCAATAGGAATAATGGCTGCTCTTATTGCACAGAAGGTAGGAGCACGTCATGTTGCAATTACAGACCTGATTCCATACAGGCTGGAGCTTGCAAGAAAACTAGGAATTAAAAATGTCTTTAATGCCAACGAAACAAGTATAAGCGAAATTCAGGGAATTCTTGGGATGAAAGAAGGTTTTGATGTCGGCATGGAAATGTCAGGAAGCAGCATGGCTTTTGCAGAAATGGTAAACAATATGGCTTGCGGCGGAAAGATTGCCCTGCTGGGCCTCCAAAAAAAAGAGGCTATTATTGACTGGGAAAGATTAATCTTTCAGGGACTTAATATAAAGGGAATTTATGGCCGGGAAATTTTTGAAACCTGGTATAAAATGACAGCACTGATAAAATCCGGTCTTAATATAGAACCGATAATTACACATAGATTCCCTATAGAAAACTATGAAGAAGCTTTTAAGGTAATGGCTTCAGGAAATTCGGGAAAGGTAATTCTGGATTGGGAGAAATAAATGAGAAGGGATTTTTACAAAACTATTTCGGATGAGCTGAATAATTTAAAATTCAATGGAACCTATAAGTATTTTAAACACAATACAAGTGCCATGAGCAGTAAAATAAATATAGAAGATTATGGAGAAGCCATAGTCCTATGTTCCAATAATTATCTTGG